>Ga0207701_10000278_pt1 | contig 52633 bp, 47 predicted proteins | sample KBSSwiSSwithPhiX_FD_184294 | JGI IMG/M metagenome (GOLD analysis project Ga0207701, IMG submission 184294) | Switchgrass rhizosphere bulk soil microbial communities from Kellogg Biological Station, Michigan, USA, with PhiX - S5 (SPAdes) (version 2) | ecosystem: Environmental > Terrestrial >... | reverse complement strand
TCTTCTGTGCTGTTTGCTTATGTCGGCTATTGCTTTGTATACGTGGTATACTACCTGATGAAACCGGTTTATAAAGAAGAAAGAGAAGACGCACATATTGTCTACTTCCTCATCACCATTGTATCTGCATCAGCAATGGCAGTAGGTGTATATCTTGAAAAATCAAGAGTGAAACAGCTCGTCGAATTAAAAACTACACGAGAGGAACTTAAAGCCATTTACCGGGAAGAAAGAGAAGGAAATAAAATGACCACCCCCGGGGAGGCAGCCATTATCAATTTCGACAACAAGCAGTGGAGTTAAAAACAATATTTTCCTTCCGATATCATCTTATCCGCGATTCTCCTTCTTGCATCTTTTGTATTAAAGGGTTCAGCTTTAGTAAAGCGTTTTAACCCCATTAAAATCATTCTTTGTTCATCGCCGTCGGCAAACGCATTGATCGCGTCCTTTCCGGATTTGTTCACCCTGTCTGCTGCGTCAAACAAATAAGTCCGCATGATATCCTGGTATAGTTGTGTGGCTGTTTCTCCCTGCCGGTCACTCATATTCATTACGCGAAGCAGCACACTTTCTGCGTTAAACGTTTCAATGGCCATATCAGACAGGTTCATCAGCACCTCCTGTTCATTCTCAATCTTCATCATTAATTTTTGTACTGCAGCACCGGACGTCATTAAGATTGCTTTCTTCAAGTTGGCTACCAGCTTCTTTTCTTTTGCAAAAGGTTGTTCATCATCAGAGCTAAAATCAGGAATGCTCATTAATTCTTTCTGTACGCTCATCGCAGGTCCCATCAGGTCAAGTCTGCCTCCCATTGCCCGTTTTAGTGTCATGTCCAGTGTAAGCAGGCGATTTATTTCATTCGTTCCTTCATAAATCCTGTTGATACGGCTGTCCCGGTATGCTCTTGAAATATTGTACTCTGCACTAAAGCCATTGCCACCATGTATCTGTACACCTTCGTCCACAACAAAATCCAACACTTCGCTGCCATATACTTTCAGCATGGCACACTCGATGGCGTATTCTTCTGCGCCGCCAAGCAAAGCTTCGCTGAATGGTTTACCGGCCGATAGCAGTTCGGCTTCCTTCTTGTCAATCCAGTCGGCCGTACGGTACAATGCAGACTCGGCAACAAAAATCCGGATAGCCATTTCTGCGAGCTTGTGTTTGATGGCACCAAAGTTGGAAATGGGCTGTTTGAATTGCTCACGCGTTCTTGCATACACCACTGAGTCTGTCAATGCTCTCCTGGCACCGCCTACAGCTGCCGCACATAATTTCAACCGCCCAATGTTTAAAATATTGAATGCGATTCTGTGGCCCTTACCAATTTCACCTAATACATTTCCAACTGGAACTTTTGCGTCCTGGAAATATAATTGAACGGTGGACGAGCCTTTAATACCCATTTTATGTTCTTCAGGCCCCTGGGTAAAACCTTCCGTTCCCCTTTCTACGATAAAGCCTGTGAATTTGTCGCCATCAACTTTTGCAAAAACGGTATACACCTGGGCAAATCCTCCGTTTGTGATCCAGCATTTCTGTCCGTTCAGTAAATAATACTTACCGTCTTCACTGAGCTTTGCTGTTGTTTTCGCGCCGAGCGCATCACTACCGCTATTAGGTTCCGTAAGACCATAAGCTCCTGCCCATTCACCAGTGATCAGCTTGGGTATATATTTTTGCTTTTGCTCGGGAGTTCCAAAATATAAAATGGGAAGTGTGCCGATGCCTGTATGTGCGGCAATAGCTACCGAAAAAGAATGACCGGCACCGAGATACTCATTTACAATTGTCGAGGTAACAAAATCCTTACCTAACCCACCGTATTCTTCGGGAAAGGATACGGACAATAATCCCTGTTCGCCGGCTTTAGTGACCAATGATTTCATGAGCCCGGCTTCCAGGTTATCAATCCGGTCAAGAATTGGATATACCTCAACATCCAAAAATTGGTTGCACATGTCGCGGATCATGCGTTGCTCTTCAACAAAATCTTCCGGGATAAAGGTTTCAAAGGGAGATGATTCTTTGACAAGCCATTCTCCTCCTTTTAGTACAGCTTTGGTGTTTGTGATTGCACTCATAGAAACGCGTTTAATAGTTTAAAGTTTGTGGTTTAAAGTTTGTCCGAAGGATTCCTTCGGAGAGGTTTTGTCGGCCATTTGTTGTACAAGAGCATCATTTACTTATTTCAGGTTATCGTACACAATTTGTAAAACTTCTTTACAAACATCGATCTTATCAGCAGGTACGGTTTTCAGTGCCTCGTTTAGTGTTTCATCTGCAATCTGCATGGTTTCCTCTTCCAGTTTTTGCGCATTTTTGGTCAAATAAATCATGTTAATGCGCCTGTCATTTTCTGAGGGGACCCGCTTAACCAAATTCAGCTTTTCGAGGTTGTCCACCAACCGGGTAATACTTGGCTTATCCCTGAACGTAGCATCACACAGCTCCTGCTGGCTTCTTCCATCCTGCTTCCATAAATGATATAAAACGCTCCATTGCTCAATGGTAATATTCAAACCTGCACTATTAAATTTCTTCTGCAAACGTCGTGCGATGGCCGTGGAGGCTTTCCCCGTTACGAAGCTGTACAGCTCACCTTTCTTAAAATGGTTGTTTGACATATAGTTGTTTGTGCAACTATTCAAAAATAATATTATTTTTGAATAGTTCAAATGTATCGTGGGTCAAATTTTTCCCTGAAGTAATGGAAAATCGTTTTTTTACTTATAAAAAATCGAACGTAAACTATTACCGGTTTGGGTCAGGCCCCTCAGTTGCCGTTTGTTTTCACGGGTATGGCGAGGAAGGAACCCTGTATAGTTTTTTTGAAAAATATGCGGGTGCGACTTATACGTTTTATTGCATTGATTTGCCCTTCCATGGAAAAACAGAATGGAATGAAGGGTTGATGTTTACTGCAAATGACCTTCAACAAATTGTGAACGGAATTATTGAAGTCAACCAATTCAAACCCAGGGCAGACGAGCGTTTCACGCTCATGGGATTTAGCCTTGGCGGCCGCATTGCTCTTGCCCTGTACCAGGAACAACCACAGACAATTGAAAAAATCTTACTTCTCGCTCCTGACGGACTGAAAGTAAATTTCTGGTACTGGCTCTCCACTCAAACTCTCATTGGGAACCAGTTATTTTCTTTCAGCATGAAATACCCGGGTTGGTTTTTTGGATTCTTACGAGCTGCCAACAAACTAAAATTAGTGAATGCGAGTATTTTCAAATTTGTAAACTATTATATCGGAAATAAAGAAGCGCGGCTTCACCTCTATCAACGATGGATGTGTCTGCGGCGCCTGAAACCGGACCCATCACGTATCAGGAATTATATCAGCCGGTACCACACAAAAACCAGGTTAATCTACGGCAGATATGACCGTATAATACTGCCTGTAGTAGGTGAGAAATTCAGAAAGGGGATTGAAGACTATTGCACAATAACTGTTATTGATTCCGGTCACCAGGTGGTTCATGAAAATCATGTTGAGCAATTGCTGCCGGATTTGTTGCATTAAGATAGCTTTGGTAGTTAAACCCACAGCTACGCCCAAAAACAATGACTTGGTTTTGATTAGATTTGTTTTTTTACTGCATGGTGTTTCTATTGTTTTTTTTGTTTCTTTTCATTTGCTACGGCAGTTTGATTTTATATTACTGGCAGGGTTGGAGCGCCATTCCTATTTTTAAGGCTGACCAGAATGTTGCTTCCATTTTTATTTCCATTATTGTTCCCGCCAGGAACGAGGAAAAAAGTATTGCAAACCTGCTAGAGGCATTGGAGCGCCAGGATTACCCGGGCACTTCATTTGAAATAATAGTGGTGGATGATCACTCTTCAGATTCGACGCCGGAAATAGTCAAAAGGTACCCGCATGCCAGGTTGCTAAGACTGGAAGACGACCATATCAATTCATACAAGAAGAAAGCAATCGAAATTGGAATAGCGGCGGCATCGGGTGAGTTGATCATCACAACAGACGCCGATTGTATACCCGGGCCAGGATGGTTGCGAACAATAGTTGGATTTAAAGAAAAGACAGGTGCTTTGTTCATTGTGGCACCAGTTATTTTACAATGCAATTCTGCTTTAGTACAGATATTCCAGGCATTGGATTTCCTGGTATTGCAGGGAATTACCGGGGCGTCGGTTTTTAGAAAGTTTCATTCTATGTGCAATGGTGCTAATCTTTCTTACGAGCGGAAAGCTTTTTTTGAAATCGGTGGATTTAAAGGGATCGATCACATAGCATCAGGAGACGATATGTTGCTCATGCACAAGTTTGCAGCAAAGTATCCGAATAAAATTCACTATTTGAAATCCGAAGCTGCGATTGTGAGTACATTACCAATGCCAACGCTGGGGTTATTCTTTAATCAGCGAATCCGGTGGGCAAGCAAAGCCACTTACTACACCGACAAGCGAATTCTTTGGGTATTGCTTTTGGTTTATGTGTTTAATTTCTCTTTTGCAGTTATGTTACTGGCTGGTTTCTGGAATCATTTTTACTGGTTATACTTGTTGTTGGCCATTTTATTGAAAGCCCTTGTTGAACTTCCATTCGTCGTGGCCGTTGCAAAATTCTTCTCAAGACAACGGATAGTTAGATATTTTCTTTTTTTCCAGCCTTTGCATATACTTTATACCATCTTCGCTGGCTTTTTTGGCCAGCTTGGCAGTTATGAGTGGAAGGGTAGGAGAGTAAAATAAATTCATTGCCTGAAGTTGCTTTGCTGCTGGGTTCTTCGATGCTGTATTCGCAATTCTCTTTATCTTTCTTCCTAATGAATAGCGCTCCTTCCCTGTCCTTTCAAAAAGCTGCATGGAAACGTCTTCTCAAAAATAAAGGCGCCATGTGTGGACTTGTGGTAATCGCGCTGGCAATACTCGTTGCGGTCTTTGCTTATTTTATTGCACCGGATAGTTCACCCAATGCCAATCGCATTATTTTGGAGATCGGGGGCAGCAAGCCTGGCTATACCCGAGATTTTATCAGGATAAAAAAAGAAAGAGTGTTTGCTTCGCCAGGTTTCTTAGGGCAACTTGTGACCGGCAGGCAGGATCAATATGAATATGTGCCCATAGAAAGTCATGAAAAGAAGGGCGATAGCATAATCGTTCAAAAATTCATTGATGAAGGCATAAGTGAAAGAAGGGCGTACGGTATCAACGAGTTACCACAGGAGCCATTCATCCGAACGAAATTTTTATTGGGCGCTGATAAATTCGGAAGGGATATCCTGAGCAGGCTGATTGTGGGAACGAGGGTCAGCCTGAGTGTGGGTCTCATCACGGTGATCATATCCCTTTCAATCGGTTTGATCCTTGGATCGCTGGCCGGTTATTTCCGCGGACGAATTGATGATATTATCATGTGGTTTTTAAACGTGATCTGGAGTATTCCCACCTTACTGCTTGTTTTTGCAATTACGCTGGCATTGGGCAAAGGTTTTTGGCAGGTTTTTATTGCAGTTGGTTTGACCATGTGGGTGAATGTAGCCCGCCTTGTGAGAGGCCAGGTATTGGCCGCAAGAGAACTTGAATATGTGGAGGCAGCGCGGGCGTTGGGCTATTCACATTTCAGGATAATAGCCAGGCATATATGGCCTAATATCATGGGACCTGTAATAGTGATTGCTGCATCAAATTTTGCATCAGCTATTGTAATTGAAGCCGGGCTAAGCTTCCTGGGTGTCGGTGTTCAGCCGCCGCAACCGAGCTGGGGACTAATGATCAAGGAGAATTATAATTTCATCATAACACAAAATCCGATGCTTGCACTTGCACCCGGATTTGCCATTATGCTGCTGGTGCTGGCTTTTAATTTATTGGGAAATGGCTTAAGAGATGCAATGAATGTGCGATAATTCTTCTTATTTGCTCGAATAGCGGTAGCTGCCTGACCACTGATTAGTCGGTTTAGTCAGCGAAGTCACTTTTGTTTCTACGAGGCATTGGGTGGCAGCAGGGGTGCCTGTTATTGTAAAATCACTAACTGAAGCTGTCCGGTTTACGGAAGTTGAAAAGAATACCGTGTTTGATCCATCATCTTTTTTGGCGCTGATCTCAATCTTCACACCATTCGGAGGCATCGCTGAAGTAATAGTCACTTTAAGATTATACGGTCCTAAGGCGGGCGGCTGAACAGTTCCATCAGCAGGATCGGTTGTCACTGCGAGATTTGCCTCATTTGGAGGTGGAGGAGAATCATCACCACCGCCACCGCAAGATGACAGCATTACCACGTTTGACAAAGCGAAACCGATAAAAAGCAGGGCTGTTCTCAAAAAGTTGTTTTTCAAAATCATCTTTCAAGATATCTATTTTTAGGAGTACGGACAACAAATATTTACGAATTTAACTTACCACTTTTACATTCCTGCTGAAGCTCTCTTCCAGCGAAATAAAAGTCTCCGTTCGCTCAATGCCCTTTATTTTCTGCAATTGATCGTGTAACACAAAACGCAACTGCGAGATATCTTTACATACGATTTCAGCAAACATACTGTAATTGCCCGTCGTATAATTTAACCTTACGATCTCCGGGATTTTCTGAAGATCTTTTGCGACCGTATCATATAAAGAGCTTTCCTTAAGATAAATACCTATAAAAGCAATTACGTCGTATCCAAGTTGCTTGAGGTCTGCCTTTAATCGTGTACCTTTCACAACACCTGCCTCCTGAAGTTTTTTTATGCGAACATGAATCGTACCACCTGAAACGAACAATTTTTTACCTAAATCTGCGTACGATATTTCCGCATTCTCCATCATGTGGTGAATGATTTCAAGATCTAGTTTATCAAGGTTTAATTTACCTGACATTTTAAGTAGCTATTTTAAAATAAATTCATTAAATACCGCAAATATTTGAATAATTTCTATAATTTCAAAATATTTATTGAATAATTTGGAATGAAAAGGTCATTGACCATATATTTGCTCTAACAAAGCTATTTGAAACACGAAATATACTGTGGGGTGATGAAATTTTAGGCAGACATGCCCTCTCGTCTCGAGGGTGAGGATCACGGGATAAACGTAGCATAGAGCCGACCGTCAGGCCGACCAGGATTGACCACTAACTCTTTGTGCTATGGCTAACCGCCTCGTGGAGGTTCGATCCCTCCCCCTACAGCTCTCTCTCTTTCTCATGTGATTGTTCGCCTGTGATTCTTCTGGATTACGGGCTTTTTTTTGCCCCTGCATACACCACGATTGAGCCGTTTTTTTCAATTGTTCTTAAAGTGCAATAAAAATGGTATAGATAATGTATTGAAGATAATCGAGACAATATATTAGGACCAGCATCTATTTTTGTTTAATCAATAAATTTATACCAATCGCAATGAAGAAGATGACTCTATTGATGTTTTTATGCATCATCGCGACCAACATCTATGCCCAGGATGAAACGGTAAAAGATTTGAAAAAAGCAAGTGAAAAGGGTATCGCAAAAGATCCGAAGGATACCATCCCGAAAACCTGGAAAGTCGGCGGACAATATGCACTTAATGTGTCGCAGGGATCGTTGAGCAACTGGGCAGCAGGGGGTGATGAATTTTCACTTTCATTAAATTCTATACTCAATCTTTTCGCATTTTATCAAAAAGACAGGCACAGTTGGGATAATACATTTGATTTTAATCTCGGGTATGTAAAAACGACAAGCCTTGGCAGCCGGAAAAATGATGACCGCTTCGATCTCCTTTCAAAGTATGGGTATGCACTCAATCCAAAACTGAATTTGTCGGGCTTGTTTAACTTTCGCTCACAGTTCTTCGACGGTTTTACCTATGACAATAATGGCGTCGGCGTATTTTCTTCAACCTTTCTTTCACCTGCTTATATTTTGCTTAGCCCCGGTCTCGATTTCAAGCCCGTTAATGGCCTTTCGATTTTTGTTTCTCCGATCACGGTCCGCTGGACAATTGTGCAGGACGATACGCTTTCCGCAAAAGGATCCTACGGCGTAGATCCGGGGCAACATTCCAACACGGAGTTTGGTGCGTTCTCCTCAATTAACTATTTCAAAGAATTTAACAAAGTAGTTTCCTATAAGGGAAGGCTCGATCTGTTTTCTAATTATAGAAACAATCCTCAGAATATCGATGTTTATTTTACAAACGTGTTGAACATTAAGCTTGCGAAAGTTTTGACTTTAAGTTATAGCCTCGACATGATTTACGACGACGATGTAAAGATATTCGGCGACAATAGAACCAGCGCTGCCTTGCAGGTAAAATCTCTGTTAGGGCTTGGGGTGCTTCTTCAATTCAAAAACAATTGATATAAAAGGTTGTCTCAAAAATTTGTCAGTTTGATTGTGAAGGACAGCCTGAGCATGTCGAAGGCTCGCTTAACTCAATATGAAAATCAAACCGATTTTTTGAGACAACCTCATCTTTGATATAATTAACTAAATAGCCGGTGTAGAAATTATCCTTCGAGCCGGTAATTAATGGGAAGAGTTCTCCACGTTTTTACATTCTTACCCTTTACCTGTCCCGGTTTCCATTTAGGCATATCAGATACCACCTTTATCGCTTCTTCTTCCAGTCCATACCCGATTTTGTTCCCGACAGTTGATACGTTTGATATATTACCTTTTTCATCGACCTCAAACTTTACATTTACTATCCCTTCAATGCTGTTATCAATAGCCTGTTGCGGGTATTCAATGGATCTTACAACATAATTTTCTAAGGCGGATTCACCTCCCGTAAATGCCGGTTCCACGTCCGTACGGATATAGATTCCCTGGTTATCCTTTGCAATTTTTAGGTCCTTATTGTCAGTTCCTTTTGCTACTGTAATTTTTCCGGATTTTTTTGGTGTACTGGCAGGCGCTGCGGTTTTAGTTGTGGCCGCTGTGTCCTTGTTGGCCTCGTCAGCCTTTGATGTGGAATTATTTGCCGATTGGTCATCGTTACATGAGGTAACCAGTAAACTAATGGCCATCCCGGGTATTAGTGTTTTCAATACGGTTTTTAAATTGTTGAACTTCATAAATGTAATTTTTAATGAAAAAATCTTTACCTGTAAGGAGTCCAAACAAGATGCCATAGCCATGGGTCGACGGGCCTTAAAATAATGTCAAGATTATATACTGCGGGTTACCTTTGAGGCTAATGGGACATAAAAAATTAATTCGCTTCGAGGAATTAAGAACTTTGAAAAACGTGTTGCAGTATCCCGAAGGCATGGCTGGGAAATGGAATGATTTTTTTAAGAATACAAGGCCCATAGTGCTGGAACTTGCTTGTGGAAAAGGAGAGTATGCGGTCGGACTTGGGAGACTGCATCCCGGAAAGAATTTCATAGGTGTTGATATAAAAGGAAATAGGATCTGGGTGGGCGCAAAAAGGGCACTGCACATGAATCTTGAAAACGTGGCGTTTTTGCGGGTACAGATTGACCACGTTAATGAATATTTTGTTCAGCATGAAGTGGAAGAGATTTGGATAACTTTTCCTGATCCGCAGTTGCGAATGTCAAAAGCTAAGAAGCGGCTGACTCATCCCAGGTTTTTGAGATTGTACCAGCAGTTTCTTTTACCCGGCGGTCGTATTCACCTGAAAACGGATAGCCCGGACCTTTATCAATTCACAAAAAAGGTAGTCGAACTATTCGGGTGCAAACTTCATATGGACCTGGATGACGTTTACAAACAGGAAAATATCGATCAGGATTTGCAGATAAAGACACATTACGAATCAATGGATATAGCGGGAAGCAACCGTATTCATTATCTCTGCTTTTCACTTCCCTCCAACCTACCCGGAAAAGAAAGAGACGGCGTTTTGAAAGAATTACTGAGCGATGGAGCCCTTAATTGAAAATATACATTACTATCTAAATGAGGATGGTTTGATCGTATTTACAGAAAAGTATTTGCGGGAAAGGGGTTATTGTTGCGGCAATGGCTGTAAACACTGTCCCTATCAATATGAAAACGTACCGGAGCCAAAAAAAAGTGAATTAATAAAATCTATCGGCAAAAGCGAAAAAATATCACCAAAATGATTCAGGCGTTGCTAACACACCCTTTCGATGTGCCATAAAGAAAGTGGAATTAATGATAAGTCTGAAACGAAAATTTCATATTATTTTTTTTTTATTACTAGGGATTTGATACCTTAGCCCTACACTTCTCTGAAAGGCCTTTTATTCCAATTTCCGGACTTTCCGGCATTGTCCATTGGAACTGCTCGTAAAAGGCTGTAGCACCAATGATTTTTTTTCAAGAGTTTTAATTCCTGTTTACACTAACAGCAGGATTAAGAAAGGTTTTTGTCAATCAAAGGCAAGGATTGTCCTACGTCCGATGGATACTTCGCTCCTGTGACTAAAATACACCCGTTAATGATTAGCTCACTACGAGAGTAAGCATGCTTTCGTGTGCAAGTCATCCATTGACAGGTGGCGAAAACAAAATGGAAATATCTATTCAGTATTGATAATTAACGGAGCGATATGGTTATAACAGTCACCGATAGACCCTTTCACGACAGGGATGAACACCAGATAGATTTACTTAAGTGGCAAATTACAGAAGAGAAAGTTGAGCTCAGGGGAAAATTTTTTTACCAGGGCGACCGGAAGTTCTATATCAGGGGAGTGACGTATGGAGCATTCAGACCTGACAAAAACGGCAGGGAGTACACTGACATTAATCAGATTGACCGCGACTTTGCGATGATGGCTGCTAACGGCATCAACACAGTCAGGATACCCCACACCACTCCTCCGACAGTTTTATTAGACATCGCGCACAAACACCGGTTGAAAGTAATGATTGGTCTTTCAGCAGAACAATACGTCGGTTACCTGATTGACCGGGAAAAGTCGCCTGATATAATGGCCATAATACGCGAAAAAGTAAAATCCTGCGCCAATCACCCTGCCTTATTATGTATCTCGATAGGGAATGAAGTGCCCGCTTCCATTGTCAGGTGGCTGGGACAGAAAAAGATTGAAAGCTACCTGAAAAAAGTTTACAAAACTATAAAGACAGTTGATCCCGATTCTATAGTTACTTACGTCAACTATCCCACCACAGAATACCTGCAGTTAGATTTTCTTGATGTTGTTTGTTTTAATGTTTACCTGGAACAATATGAAACATTGGAAAAATATTTGGCCCGCCTGCAAAATATCGCCGGGGATCGCCCCTTATTAATGGGTGAAATAGGATTGGACTGCATCAGAAACAGCGAACAAAAACAGGCTGAGTTGCTTGATTGGCAAATGGGCCTGGTATATAAAATGGGCTGTGCAGGTTTGTTTATATTTTCATGGACAGACGAATGGTTCAGAGGAGGAGAAGAAGTGCACGATTGGGCCTTTGGGCTTACAGATAAATTCCGAAATCCGAAGCCTTCGCTGGAAACAATAAAAAAGGCTTTTCGCCATGTCCCTGCAAAAGCGGGGAAAAACTGGCCTTTCATTTCCGTTGTCATTTGTTCCTGCAACGGTTCGCTTACCATCAGGGAATGCCTGGAGGGTCTTATGAAACTCAACTATCCCTTTTATGAAGTAATCGTTATTAATGATGGCTCGACAGATGCAACGCCAAAAATTGCTGCAGAGTTTAATGTAAAGCTGATAAGCACTGTTAACAATGGTCTAAGTGCAGCGCGAAACCTAGGTGCAGAAGTAGCCAGAGGTGAAATCATTTCCTACATAGACGATGATGCAATCCCGGATCCTGATTGGTTGCTGTACCTTGCTACGTTTTTTATGAATACGTCCTATGTGGCAGTAGGGGGACCGAATATAGCTCCAAAAGGTGTCACATTGATTGCGGAATGTGTAGATCATTCGCCCGGTGCTCCTTCGCATGTACTTATAACAGACATGGAAGCAGAGCACATTCCCGGTTGTAATTTTTCAATCCGAAAAAAGGAGTTGGAAGAATTAGGCGGATTTGACAAGCAATTCCGAGCTGCAGGAGACGATGTTGATTTGTGCTGGCGCATTACGGAGGCTGGCTGGAAAATCGGTTTTAGTCCCGGTGCTATGGTATGGCATCACCGACGCAGGACCATTAAATCATACTGGCGACAGCAATATGGCTATGGAAAAGCAGAAGCGTTGCTTGAACGTAAATGGCCGCAAAAGTATAATAACATAGGTCACAAAACCTGGGGACGCATTTACAGCAATGGCATTAACTTGTCTTCTTTGTTCAGACGATGGAAGGTCTATCATGGCGTTTGGGGTAATGCTCCCTTTCAATCGATATATGATTCCAGTTCCTTGAATCATCTTGCATTGATGCATTTGCCGGAATGGTATTTATTGACTGCCGCTCTATTATTAGTTACACTTTCAGGATTTATTTGGTCGCCATTGATGGATTTCTTGCCTCTCGCGTTAATTGTACTATTCCTGCCGATAAGCCATATCATTTACAACGTGGTGAAAATGCGGGGTAAGGATAAAAAAAGAAGCAAGCTTAAAAAAGCACTTTTCAGAATTATTACTGTTGGCTTGCATGTTTTTCAACCGTTAGCCCGGCTCCTCGGAAGATTCAAATACGATCTCACTCCCTGGCGTAATTACGGAAAGGGAAGCTGCCTACTCCCAATAATCCGAAATGATAATGTATGGTGCAATAAATGGATAAGCCCCGAACACAGACTTGAAATGATCGAAGCCGGTTTAAGAACAGAAAATACCTGTACGGGCCGCGGAAATGTGTATGACCGATGGGATTTAATGATAAAAGGCGGAGCGCTTGGTTCAGTCAAATTGTTTATGGCGGCTGAAGATCATAATGGAGGCAGGCAATACCTTCGCTTCCGGTTTGTACCCGGCATTTCATTAACGGCAATTTGTTTAATATCCTTCCCGGCTTTCCTGCTCGTTATCTCTATTTTGAACAAAGCAATAGTTCCGGCGATATTGTTTGGGTCTATTTTTTTGATACTTGTTTTCCGGTTGTCCCAAGACTATGGAAGAGCTTACCTGGCAACCAGAAATATGGTGAAAAAACAAGCTGATTGTTAAACGATCCATATGAAGTATCATAATCAATCATTGTTGAAAAGAGTATTGCAGCTGGCACGACCTTACTGGCTAAACATTTTTGGTATTTTTTTATTAAACCTGGCGGCAGCTCCATTGGCATTACTTTCACCCATTCCTCTCAAGATGGTAGTGGACAACGCTTTTGGCAAACATCCGTTGCCCGGGGCAGTAACATTTTTTTTCCCCGGCGATTTTGTGTTCACCTTTTCTGCAGTGGTGTTGATCGCGACGGCATTAATGATATTAATCGAGTTGTGTGCGCAATTGCAGGGCTTTTTTAGTTGGCTCATGCAGGCTTACACTGGAGAAAAACTGGTGTTGTCCCTGCGGGCAGTTTTATTCCACCACGTCCAGCGATTGTCACTTTCTTATCATGACAAAACAGGAGTTTCTGATTCACTTTACCGGATCCAGAATGATGCGGCAGCCATTAAAAACCTTGTTGTTTCCGGTTTATCGCCCATCATTACTGCATTTATTACACTCGTGGGAATGCTTTACATAATGACAACACTTGACTGGCATTTTACTTTAGTTGCCTTATGCGCTATTCCTCCCCTGATAGTCCTTGCCCGGTTTTCCAGAACGAAATTAAAAAATCAATGGGTGGAGGTAAAAAGATCAGAAAGTGCAGCCATGTCCGTTATCCACGAAACGCTGTCAGCACTAAGGGTAGTAAAAGCATTTGTAAGAGAAGATCACGAAGAACGACGATTCGTTGACCGTTCCAACGATGCATTGCAAAGCCAGGTCAAAGTCGTGCGCTATTCGGGGATTTTTGATATCGGGATTGGATTAGTACTGGCAACAGGCACTGCATTGTTCTTGTACCTTGGAGCGACGTATGTTCACGAGGGTAAAATAACATTGGGTGAATTAATTCTGATTATGGCTTACCTGGCCCAGTTTTTTTCTCCCTTGCGAACAATCACTAAGCAATTTACCAATCTTCAGTCCGCGTTCGTCGGCCTCGAAAGAGTGTACAGCCTGATTGACCAGCAAAAAGACGTGGAAGAAAGCCCTAATGCAAGAAAGACAAACCAGATAAGCGGTTCTATCAAATTCGAAAATATTTCATTTGAATATGTAAGAGGCACTCCTGTTTTGAATAATATTTCATTTGAAATCAAGCCAGGCCAGCAAGTTGGCATTATGGGTTCAACGGGATCGGGCAAAACAACGCTGGTGAATCTTTTGGCGAGGTTTTATGAACCTACAGCAGGACGTATACTGGTCGACGGATCTGACATCAGGGAATACAAAGTGGCTGACTTCCGATCTCAGTTCAGCATTGTTTTACAGGAACCTGTTTTGTTCTCTACGTCGATTGAAGAAAACATTGCATATGGCAGGCCTGCAGCCGGGAAAAAAGAAATTCATGCTGCAGCTAAAGATGCTCATGCACATGAATTTATTTCACAATTGCCCGATGGGTATTTTTCAAAAGTGGGCGAAAGAGGCATGCAATTATCAGGAGGTGAAAGACAACGTATTTCCATTGCCCGCGCATTTTTGAAAGACTCACCTCTTCTTATTCTTGATGAGCCCACCAGTTCCGTTGATATCAGAACCGAATCATTGATCATGAATGCCACGAGGAAACTGATGAAAGGCAAGACAACTTTTTTTATTACTCACCGGTTGGACGCATTATCTCATTGTGACCTTGTCATTCATCTTGAAAAAGGTAAAATTGTTGACATTATTTATAATGATCATCCCGGCTGGTTGAACGAAAAAATCAATTCTTTCCGGGAAAAAGTGACTTGAGCTAATTATGAGAATTATTGTGACCGGATTGATAGCCCAGCACTACAGGCTTGCCGGCGTTAGCTGGGACTATATTCAATATTGTATTGGCCTGAAGCAGCTCGGTCATGATGTATATTATTTTGAAGATTCCGGTGAATGGCCGTATAATCTTGACGGCGGTGCCAGCGGGAATGACTGGGTAGAGAAAGACTGTCATAAAAATATCGGATGTCTTAAAAATCTTTTTGACCGCTACGGCTTGAATGACCGTTGGGCTTACTTTTTCCCTCTTACCTCCGAATGGTTCGGACTCACAGGTGCGAAAAGAAAGGAAGTGCTGCAGACCGCTGACATGCTCATCAATGTGTCGGGCACGCTTGAAAACCCCGGGCAATATGATCTTGTAAAAAAGCTGGTTTATATAGATAGCGATCCCGGTTTTACGCAGGCTAAGCTAAAATTGAACCATGAAGCATTTGCAAAAAGAATTGCAGCGCATCATTGCCTTTTTAGTTTTGGTGAATTACTTCCGCCATTTCTCCAAGATGAACGATATGACTGGAAGCCCACACGAACTCCAATCGTCCTGTCAGAATGGGAAAACAAAAAAAGACATACCCAGCGGTATACCACTATCATGAACTGGACAAGTTATAAGCCTTTGGAATTTGAAGGCAAAAGCTTTCATCAAAAAGATATTGAGTTTATCAAATTCATTGAACTAAATAGAAAGCTAAAAAATATCAGCTTTGAAGTAGCCCTCAGCAAATTGCAGCATAAAAACTGGCAGTCTTCATTGCCCGATCATTTTGACGGTGAAGAACATCAACATATCATTTTTTCCTCGCCTGCTGATCTTTTATCACATTACGGCTGGAAGGTTGTTGATCCGGCTGAACGATGTAATGATTTAGATACTTATCGTGATTATATTTTTCATTCAAAGGCAGAATGGAGTGTGGCGAAGGGTGGGTATGCTGTAAGTAAGCCTGGGTGGTTCAGTTGTCGTTCGGCTTGTTACCTGGCAGCTGGACGCCCCGTCATTGTTCAGGATACGGGTTTCGGCATGGTACTTCCTGAAGGGGAAGGTATTCTTGGATTTAACACAATAGAAGAAGCCATGGAAAAAATTGCAGAAGTAGAAGCTGATTATTCTTTGCATGCCAGGCGCGCCAGAGAAATAGCCGAAGAATATTTTGACGCTTCAAAGGTGTTACAACAATTAATTGAAAGGGTTTATTCGAACTAATAAAATAATGGACAAACGCATGAGGATTCTTGTAGCAGGATGGTTCAGTTTTGAAGACATGGGTGCAACCGCAGGCGATATCATTGCCCGTGATATTGCTTGCCAGTGGCTCAGCGAAGCTGGTGTTGAATGGGAAGTCGCCGATTGCAGCAAATTTCCATATGAGGGAGGCGTCGATTGGCGACAGGTCAATCCAGCTAATTATACAGATCTTTTGTTTGTATGTGGTCCTTTTGGGAATGGTTGGCCGATAACAGAAATATTGCAACATTTTTCCAATTGCCGGCTGATTGGAATCAACCTGTCGTTAATGGAGTCATTGGCCGTGTGGAACCCGTTTTCGCTCTTAATTGAAAGAGACAGCTCCCGAAAAAATAATCCCGATATCACTTTTGCAGGGCCGCCCCCAAGGGTTCCGGTCGTAGGCATTATACGCTCGCACAAACAAAAAGAATATGGCATAAGGTCGCTCCATGATGTGGCAAATGCTGCGATAGAAGAACTTCTGAGCACAGTAGAAGCAGCAAGAGTAACGATTGATACTTCATTATTGAATAACCAGGGCGGTTTGAGAACAGCGGGTGAGATTGAGTCCATGATTGCAAAAATGGATGCAGTGATCACCACAAGGTTGCATGGAACGGTCCTGGCTATTAAGAATGGAGTTCCCGTAATTCCCATTGACCCTATTGAAGGTGGCGCAAAAATTTCACAACAGGTAAAGGCATTGAACTGGCCACTATTGTTCAATGCTGCATCAATAGACGTAACAAAACTGGCCGAAGCCTTCGATTATTGCCTTACGATGCAGGCCCGGAGCAGAGCCAAAGATTGCGCTGCAACGTGCATGAAAAGAATCGGGGAAATAAAAGAAAACTTCTTCCGCCAATTGATTTCTTTACCTGAAAAAAATCTTGCGTATGGAAATTAATACACTTCCTGGAAATGATTTACTGGTGGATCAGTTAACGAATCTTTTGTCGGTACCTGGTGAACCTATAGAAATAATTTCCCGCTTGCCATTTAAAGGCAGCAGCACTTTTCCGGCGGAGATTATTCATTGTAAAGTCGCCCGTGGAAAAATGTTTCACTTATTTGGAAAATATCTCGCGGGGCTGGGCCCGAATAATCATGGGCATCGCGGCGGGGTTGAATATGAAATAAAAATATACGACGAAGTACTAAGGAAACTTCCATTGTCAAAGGCAAGGTATTGGGGTAAATGTTCTTTCCCGGGCACCAATGAAATCCTGCTTTTAATGGAATATCTCGAAGGAACGTATTCACTTAAAGGACACCCCGATATAAATCACTATTTGCGGGCCGCAGCATGGGTTGCCCGGCTTCATCGTTTCTTCGAAAACAGTCTTCCCTCATTTGTAAAAGTATATGACAGGGATTACTATTTTGTTTGGACTAATAGAATGCAGAATGAACCTGCTATTCTTGGGGCCCATCCCTGGTTGACAAAAGTCATCAGGTATTTTAATGAGCACGTTGATATTCTGACAAAAGCACCTCAAACCCTGATTCACGGTGAGTATTATTCTAAAAACATCCTCGTCAGGGATGAAGATGTTTACCCGGTAGATTGGGAATCGGCTGCCAATGCTCCTGGAGAAATAGATTTAGCAAGTATCATTGAAGCAAGAAGAGAAGAAGTGGTCACACAAATAAAGAAAAGCTATATCGACACCCGGTTTTCAGATGTCGTATTTGATGAGGCCGTTTTTGAGAAAAGATTGTGTATGGCCCAACTATACCTTCATTTCAGATTCTTTTTTCCCAAGAAGGAGGAGTGGAGGTATGATCATATACGGGCACTGGCGAATAAATTGAACATAACCTGATTGTTTATGGAAGTGAAAGAAATGTTTTCGTTCCCCCACAGAAAACTACAGTTGCCGCAACTGGAGCGAATGATAAGCAATATCTATTCACCATTCTATGTATTGAATTGGGTTAGCCGCAGGAATTTTGTTTACAGCAGCACCTCACCTGCACAAATCATACATGGCCGTTTGAATAATAATCAATCCGTTTATCTTTTTTGTAAATATTCAGGCAATCATACCCAGTATTCTTTTGGTCACCGCGGTGGTGTAGAATATGAGAATGAAATTTATAAAACAGTATTGGCAAATTGTTCGTTGAGTTCACCTCCCTACTACGGTTTCTGCCTCTTTGAAAAGTCGTCTGATGCTTGCCTGGTCATCGGCTATCTGAAAAACAGTATCCTCCTGAAAGATTCACGTGATCCGGAAGACTTCGGAAGAGCCGCTGCGTGGATTGGGCAGTTTCACAGAATGCACGAGGCAAAACATAAACAATCCATTAGGGTTTATGACCGGTCTTATTATATGATCTGGCTTAAAGGGATGGAGACGCTGCTGAGAACGCTGCAAAAAAAATATTCCTGGCTGCCTTCGGTCTGCGACTATTTTAAGGAAAATCTTCACTTGCTAACCGACGGGCACCAGACAATTATACATGGTGAATATTACACCAAGAATATAATTGTACAAAAAGACATGGTTTACCCGATTGATTGGGAGTCTGCAGCTCTTGGGCCCGGCGAAACGGACCTCGTTAGTTTGATTGAAGACTGGGACGAAGCCAGGAAAGACATTGCATTCAAAAATTATATCCAGGCTCGTTGGCCCGATGGAGCTATTAACAGAAGTGTATTTGAAAAAAAGCTGCTGTTGGTTAGAATTTATTTTTTCCTGAGGTGGACTGCTGAATATAACGATCCGGAACTATGGTTGACGCGCAATGAATGGTTTAAACGGTTTTATCAAACGATCAAAGAAAGCGGCTATCAACCGCTTGAAGTATAATTTAATATTAAAAATGGCGACGATCATTGTTGGTGCATATATGGTCAGGTATCCACTGGGGGGAATGATGTCATGGGTATTCCAGCATCTTGCCGGACTCAAGGCGTTGGGTCATACGGTATTTTTTGTAGAAAAGTCTGGTTATTCCAACTCCTGCTTTAACCCGGCTACCCGTTCATCCGGCAATGATTGCAGCTATGGTATAAGAATGGTAAATGATCTTTTAAGTACCGTGAACTTACAAAATAACTGGTGCTTTGTGGATCACGAAGGAAACTATTATGGAATATCTCAAAATAAAATTGAATCTGTTTTTAGATCTGCCGATTATTATATAGATCTCGGCACACAAAATGGTTGGGAGGATGAGTCTTCTCATTGCCGCTGCCGGATACTAATTGATGGGGAACCGGGTTTCTCACAAATTTCTTTCTTCAATGACAATGACCTGGGAGTACGGTATTCAAGGTATGATCATTTTTTTACCAACGGCTATAATATTGGACGCGCCGGCAACCTGGTGCCTACAGGCGAAGTGGTTTGGAAGCACATGTACTCTCCGGTTCATGCGAGTATGTTTAAGATCAAAGTGCCGGAAAGCAAAGCCCCATTTACTACAGTCATGAACTGGCAGTCACATAAACCCGTTTCGTTCATGGGACGTGAATACGGACAAAAGGATATAGAGTTTGAAAAATTTATTAAACTTCCTTCCCTTGTTAATGCACGAATTGAAGTGGCTGTTACCGGTCGGAATATTCCATTGGATCGCCTGACACAATACAAATGGAATCGTGTAAATGGCATTGATATAACAAGATCCTACCAGAGCTTCTGCCACTATATCGAAAACGCAAAAGCTGAATTTAGTGTATGTAAAAACGTGTTTGTAGCATTGAATACCGGTTGGTTCAGCGATAAGAGTGCAGCTTTTCTTGCTGCCGGCAGGCCCGTCGTTTTGCAGGATACCGGTTTTAGTGAGCATCTGCCTTGCGGCATGGGCTTATTTGCTGTGAAGAATATTGAGGAAGCGACATCAGCCATTAATGAAATAGAGAGCAATTGGAGCAAACACTCAAAGGCTGCACGGGATATTGCCATGAATTACCTGGATACTACAATCGTGCTGAAGAAATTTGTTCAGCAAATGAATGGATAGTGTTTTTTAAATTAAATGCATTGTATGAAGGTTACCAATATTAAATTAAGTACTGTAGATGGTTTTGTCAGGGCATCCGCTGACATAATTTGGGAACAGGCCACAAAAGCGCCGCTTGATTTTTTTGTGGAAACACCTGAAGAGTATGAGTCTGCTTTTTGGGCCGATCCTAATGCCTTTTTGCTTGCCGTTTATCTTGCAGCCTGGCATGGCGGAGAAGAGAGAATTCAGATAGACCAGCCCATCTGCCCGATTCTTTTTCAAAATCTGAAAGTTGTAGTGCCTGTATTAAAGAGTTGGTATGGTGATGTAGTTCATCCGGCACCAGAGATTGAGCCATTGGCCGGGTTTAAGGTAAATAATTTTAGCGCCAGGGAAAGTGTTGGATTATTATCCTGCGGCATTGATTCGTTAGGCACCTTACGGTGGAATAAATTAAATATCCCGGAAGATCATCAGCTATCGATCAGTGCCGGCATGACCATCGGCTATCATAATCATACTGCAACAGGGAAGGACAGGGCTGAAAGAATAATTAACGGACGGTTGGTAACGGCGCAGGCGGTTGCCAAAGATGCGGGTATCGCGCTCATTCCAGCATTAACAAACATAAAATTTCTGGATAAAGATGGATGGTTCTATACTTATAAGTCACTCGGCTCTTTAAGAAGCGCAGTAGCCTGTTTCTTTAGCAAGCGGTTTCATAGTTCCTATATTGCCACCAATCATACACCCATTTCTATTTATCCCTGGGGATCACATCCATTGCTGGATCAGTATTATTCATCGGCTCATTTTCGTGTGATTCATCATGGAGTGGATCTTACCCGGTTGGAAAAGGTTGCATTGGTAGGCGGCTGGAAGACGGGTTTGGATAATATCAGGGTTTGTCAAAATGACGATGAAGGCGTTTATAACTGCTGTACCTGCGAGAAATGTATCCTTACCATGTGCGAATTGGAAGCCCTCGGCAAACTAAAAGATTCGGCGGCATTTAGTGTTAAAGAAGTTACGCCGGAACTACTTAACACGATTCAAACCTATGACATGATCTATAACGACTTCCAGGTTGATTTTTATGAAGAGATCATGCCATTACTTGAAGGCAAAGGAAAATCTGACCTGTCAGAGGTATTGAAAAAAGTTTTGAATAATTACAAACAAAAAAAATTGGCTATCGCCTGAACGCTGCGGTGAGATCAAATAAAAATAGCAAGCTTCGGATCCTTTTGTTGGGTTATATTATCAGGGGACCTATGGGTGGCATGACCTGGCATCATCTTCAATACATGCTGGGCTTGCATCAAATGGGTCATGAAGTTTATTTCCTTGAGGACAGTGGCGATACTTTTTATTCGTGCTATGATCCTGTTAGGAATGTAACAGATCCCAATCCTGCGTATGGATTGCAATATGCAAAGCGCGTTTTCGAAAAATTTGGTTTTAATGACAGGTGGGGCTATTACAACCATCATCAGAAAAAATGGCACGGTCCAATAGCTCAAAACGCATTGGAAATTATTAAACATGCAGATATACTGTTGAACCTGTCTTGCTCCAATGTTTTGCGACCGTGGTTGCAGGACATTCCTGTAAGGGCGCTTATAGATACGGATCCTGTTTTTACACAGGTAAGGAATTTAACAGATGCGGAAAGATTTCAATTTTCCAAACAGCATAGTTCTTTCTTTACGTACGGTGAGAATTTTAGCCAATTAGGTTGTTACATGCCGGATGATGAGTTGCCGTGGGAGCCAACCCGTCAGCCGGTTGTATTGAGTGCCTGGCCGGTCACGCCTGGAAATGCAAAAGCACCTTTCACTACTGTAATGAAGTGGGAAAGCTATCCTGGAAAAGAATACAAAAACCGCCATTACGGAATGAAGTCGGAGTCGTTTAATCCTTATATGGCGATTCCCAAAAAAACACATTCAATTATGGAGATCGCAGTAAGCGATTCTTCTGCGCCCCGCCAAAGCTTAATGTTAAACGGCTGGCGGCTGTCATCAGCCCAAAAAATATCTGGGGATCCCTGGCATTACCAGGAGTATATTCAAAAGTCTAAAGCAGAATTTAGTATTGCCAAGCATGGATATGTTGAAGCCAGGACAGGCTGGTTCAGCGAACGGAGCGCCGGCTACCTGGCAAGCGGCAGACCCGTGGTTCTGCAGGATACAGGATTCTCCGACTGGTTATACGGTGACTGTGGAGTAGTTCCATTCTCGAACATCGATGAAGCGTTGGTGGCCGTTGAAGATGTCAATAACAACTATGCAATGCATAGCCGGGCGGCAAGAGAACTGGCTGAAACTTATTTTTCATCCGACAAAGTATTGACAGAACTATTGGAAAAATCTTTCCATATAAAACGGTCCGTAAGCGAAACTACTTTATGAGAAATATGCAGAATAATATTGACCATAAAATGAATCAAAATGGAAGGCGACCTCGAATAGCTTTCTTTGACTACCCTGATGTATTTGAAGACTTTTATTCACACTACGGAGTTACGCAAGAAGCATTTGCAAAATCATGGCACAACACCGCCAATCATGCAAGGATGAAAATTGTCCAGGAAGAAATTGGTGATGTTACATGGTATGTTCTAAGTCTGAAACCTGCATTTAAAGAAGAAATTATACACGAGTTTGTTGGATGTAAGGTAAAAATATTTCCTTCATCATGGCTGCATCGCCAGTTATGGAGGCTGTTCTATTCTAAAATAATGAGTTGGAAAATTCGTAATCGCTTGTATCGCACTTATGCCACCATGGCCTCTTATTTTGCGATTTTATCCTGGCCATTACTCAAGGCATTGCGAAAAGACATGCCGGATGTAATTTTTTCGCAAGACTATTGTAGTGGCCGGTTTGATTCGTTGCACTTAATAGCCTGGTGGCAAAGCATACCGTTGGTAGCAGTTCATTCCGGAAGCACCGGGAAGTATCTCGGGGCTTTATTAAAGAATCTCACCATTCCTAAAACCAACTGGATATACACATCCGGGAAACGCGAGGAAGACTTTTTGCAAAAAAAATACAAGCTGGATCCGGCCCGAATGAGCACAGTGAGGTCTCCTATTGATATTTCAATCTACAAACCTGTTCGTCGGGAGTTCGCTTGCGCTGCTTCTGGTCTTGACGGTAAAAAAAGATATTTTGTATTTATTGGAAGACTTGACGATGCAGTTAAAAGAGTCAGCTCGATCATTCATGTATTTCAAAAGATAGCAGTGAAGTTTTCCGATATTGATCTTTTAATAATTGGAACGGGTAAAGACGAGCGAAAGCTGAAGGAACAGGCAACAAAACAAGTTCCTGGTAGGGTCCATTTTCACGGGTGGGTTGCCGATGATGTAAAGAAAGTGTATTTATTAAATATTGCTGAGTGCCTTATACTGGCATCGAGTCGTGAAGGATTTCCCACTGTGGTTGGCGAAGCTCTTGCCTGCGGACTTCCTGTGGTTTCATCGGATGTAGGTGCTATATCTGACCTGGTTATTGATAACAAGACCGGGTGGTTATTTCCACCTTTTGATGATGAGGCCCTTTTAAAACGTTTAGAATTTATAGCTGGGAATCCAGCTGTCATAAGAACCATGCGTCCTTCTGTCAGAGATTTTGCAAAAGATAAGATTTCAATAGAGGCTTTAACAGTTTCCTTAAAACAAGGTCTTTCCTCTCTAAAAATAGCATAGCGGTGGTAAAACAGCGAGCAGATACCGTGTTAATATTTACTTCACTGGCGGGGCAGATGAATGACGCGCTGGTGTTAGGTACAGGAGGGTGGCTACCACCGGAAGAACGAGAGGCATTGGATTGGATGACACTTGTAGCCATGCTGGGTTGGAAAGTAAAATTTGAGGATCCAACATCGCTGCAGGGAGCACACTTTGAAAATCATAGGATCAAATGGGTAATACTAACCGGGGACCCTGATACCATCAGTAGCGATACATGGGAGCAACTACTGCATATTATTAGAACAAACCAACTACTGTTTATTACACGCGCCGGGAAAATAAATGGATGGCTCTCGCGTCATTTTAAAATTTCGATGTCAGGCGAAAATTTACCGGGAGATCGTCTACAATTTATTCACCCATCTTTTTCTAAAGAGTGGAGCCTGAAAAACCAGCTGGTATTGCAGGAATTGAAAGCCACACTAAAGTTTAACAAGGTGCTGTCCCTTTCGGGATCATGCATTGCGGGATCAATTGATGTATATACATCGAAAATCCTGTTTTTAAGCTTTCATTCCAGCATTGCCAGGGATTGCGAACCTGTTTTTACCGCCATTTTAAAACAGCTATTAATATTTGAAAGCGTTCATCCTGTTGCGTGGTTTGAATGGAAAAATACGATGATCCTTCGCATGGATGACCCAGGCAGTTCACAACCAGTTCATGATAATTCGTTTCAAACAACAAAACTTGGCGAAGTAGAATGGGACCTTATTGGTGAAGCATTATTTCAGAAAGATGCCCGGATGAGCCTGGCCTATGTTCCGGCCTGGACTGACGACGGGAATAGTTCGCGAGGTCAGCTCGAGATTGATGAGCAACCCGTTGAAAGGGTGGCGGGAAATATTTACCCTTCTCCATCAGTATTGTATCGTAAATACATAGGGAACGGGAATACCCGTGTCTTTGACTATGCAGGCGAATTTCGCGGCATTGAAAAGTTAAGGAAAAGGGGACTGGCAGAAGTAGAATTACATGGGCATACACATATTCATCCTGACAAAAATCTATGGTTAAATGCAGACGACAGGTATCAAAATAAAAAATGGTTCCGGGAATTTGGCAAGTCCGCCGTTGACTATGTAGTTAGCCTGTCCGAAGAAAAACACCCATTGTTTGTAGGAGTTGAAGCGTTTCAGAAGAACTTCAATTCGGCCCCATCCACACTTATTTGTCCCGGCGAAGAATTCACTAATAATGTGCTCGAAAAAGTTTTAAAATCAGGATTAAATCTCGTCAGCAGTTATTATCTTGGGATACGAATCGGCCACCAGCTTTGCTGGAACCAGCATATCTGTTCTCCTTACCTGGATTTAGCCGGCCCCCGGTGGTTTGAACAGGAACTTCCAGTAATTGGTTATTTCCATGATTTTGATGTTCTTATTCATGGCATTGACTGGTTCAAGCAACAACTTGAAAATTGGCAGCAGGCCGGCGCACAATTTTTTATAAATTTCAGAGAACTATCTAATATTCTCGCCCATACTATAGGTATCAATGAAGTTGCCAGCCAATACCATTTGAATTTTTATTCCGAAAATCATTCTCCTTTCATTAAACCAGTACGTATTGGTTTCCATATTCCCGCCAAAAACTTCACTTCAAACTTACTATTAGACAATAACCTTGAAAACCAAACTTTAAACTTACCAGTGTTTGAAAAGTGAGTTTACTGTTCAAGTTATAAAACTTTAAGAATGGCAAGGATTGTTGTTAGCGGTACAATGGTGCGTGAGCCCAGGGGTGGATCTATCCTATGGTATCTTGCCTGGTTGGCCGGATTTAAGATGAATGGCCATGAAGTATACTTTGTTGAAAAAAGTGAATGGCCCAATGACTGCTATGACATTCCGAACAGAATCATGACCAGTGATTGTAGTTATGGTTATGGTGTCGTACGGCGGTTATTGGAAAAATATGACCTGCACAACAGTTTTTGTTTTGTTGATTATTACGGTACTTATCATGGTTTAAGTAAGTCAACCGTTCATGAATTATTCCGAACGGCTGATTTGTATGTTGATCTTGAATGGGCTCAATGGAAAGAAGAATCTACCCATTGCAAAATGCGGGTTTTTGTAGATGGGGAACCTGGATGGTTCCAGGTACGTATAAAAAAATGGATCGAGTCCGCCACGACATTGCCTGCCTATGATCATTTTTTTACAGACGGAAATTTGATAGGAACAGAATACTGTGACGTGCCAACCTGCGGAATAGATTGGAAACACAATTTGCCTCCTGTTTTATTACACGAGACTAACTATAGATGTGCTAACACAAAATCCGCATTTACAACGGTGATGAATTGGAATCCGAATAAAAGGGTGGAATACGATGGAAAAGAATACGGACACAAAGATCTGGAGTTTGAAAAGATCATGAGCCTCCCTTCGAGGGTCAATGAGACGATGGAGGTGGCAGTCTCAGGTAATAAGATACCATGGGATAAGCTAAATAGAAACGGGTGGCATGCAAAAAAAGGTGATGATATAAGCATTTCAGCTTCTTCATACCTCGAATACATCGCCGGATCAAAAGCTGAATTCAGTGTTGCTAAGCAGGCTTTTGTTTCCACCCAATGTGGTTGGTTTAACGACAGATCGGGTTATTATATGGGGTTTGGAAAGCCTGTAGTGTTACAGGAGACAGGGTTTTCGAAAGTATTACCAACAGGAAAAGGATTAATTCCTTTCACAACAATTGAAGAAGCTGCTGATGCTATCAGAAATGTATCGTCCAATTATGCTGCGCATTCAAAGGCCGCCCGTGAGTTGGCATTTGAATACATGGAAGCCGGGAAGGTAATCGGAAAATTCCTCGATAAGATTGGTATTTAGAAACCCTAAAAACAATGCCTAAAAAAAGCAAACTTAACTGAATGGATGCAATTAAAACATCATTAATTGGCGAGGAGATGTATCGGCTGATCAGCAGGCTTTATCCTATTTGCCGAAGTATAACCGGCAATGGGGTTAGGCAAAGCCTGGCTATCATGCAGGAATATTTGCCACTGAAGGTGCACGAAGTTCCTACGGGCACTGCTGTGTTTGATTGGACCATACCAAATGAATGGAATATTAACGATGCTTACATCAAAAATGGCCGGGGCGAAAAAATTGTTGATATTAAAAATTCTAATCTTCACGTGCTCAATTACAGCATTCCTGTCAAAGGAAATTTCTCATTGGCAGAATTAAAATCGCATCTTTTTTCTCTGCCTGATCGTCCTGGCCTGGTTCCATACCGGACGTCTTATTATGAAGAAAACTGGGGTTTTTGCGTAAGTCATTCTCAATTCCAGGAAATGCAAGATGCGGAATACGAGGTTGTCATTGACTCAACATTACAACCCGGTTCACTGACGTATGCCGAATATTACCTGCCGGGCGAGTCAAAGGACGAGTGTTTAATTACCTGCCATATTTGTCATCCATCATTGTGCAATGATAATCTTTCAGGCATTTCTGTTGTATTGTTTTTAGCAAAAATTCTTACAACTAAAAAAAATCGGTTATCCTATAGGTTTTTATTTATCCCCGGTACTATTGGAGCTATTGCATGGCTTTCTCTTAATGAAAGCAATCTATCGAATATAAAGGCAGGTCTTGTTGCTACGCTGCTTGGCGATGCATCACCACTCACCTATAAAAAAACAAGAAATGGTAATGCTACAATTGATCAGGCCGTAACTCATTATCTCAGGCACTCAGGGGAAGACTACAGGTTGATTGATTTTTCTCCCTATGGTTATGATGAAAGACAATTTAATTCACCGGGAATTAGTTTACCGGTCGGAAGTCTTACGCGGTCGCAATATGGACAATATCCGGAATACCACACTTCGGCAGATAATCTTGAGCTCATTAGCGGGGAAAAACTAGAAGCTTCTCTCAAGGCTTACCTGTCTATCATTGATATTCTTGATAACAATGTTATTTATATTAATCAAATCTCCAGGTGTGAACCACAGCTGGGTAAAAGAGGCCTTTATAGAATAATTAAAGGTGAAAATGTGGAGGAGTCGGAACTGAGAAAAATGGCGATGTTATGGTGTCTCAACCTTTCGGATGGAAATTATAGTCTGCTGGATATAGCTGACAAGGCCGCCATTTCATTTGAAGTAATAAAACAAATTGCAGCAATCCTGGAGAAGGAAGGATTACTTAAACGATTGCAGAACCAATAGCATTGACACATGAACCCGTTTCAGATATGAGAATTTTAATCACCGGAAATTTAGGCTATGTTGGCCCTGGAGTAGTCAGAGAATTCAGGAAGTATTATCCCCATGCCTGCCTGATAGGCTATGATATCGGTTATTTTTCACAGTATGTTACAAACCAAAGTATAATTCCCGATGCAGGGCTTTCAATCCAGTATTATGGCGATGTAAGAGTTTTTCCGGATGAAATTCTTGAGGGAGTTGATACGGTGATCGGCCTCGCCGCCATTTCAAATGATCCGATTGGAAACAGGTATGAAGAACAAACTCATGATATCAATTGTAGAGCTATTATTGATCTTGCACAGAGAGCAAAAGATAAAGGCGCAAAAAAATTTGTATTTGCGTCGAGTTGCAGCGTTTATGGATCCGCTGAAGATCAACCCAGGACAGAAAACAGCACATTGAATCCGCTTACCGCGTATGCCAAATCCAAGATTAACGCTGAAACAGGACTCAGGCCACTGGCAGGTAAAAACTTCCAGGTTACATGTCTGCGATTTGCCACCGCTTGTGGCATGAGTGACAGGCTTCGTCTTGACCTGGTATTGAATGATTTTGTGGCCGGCGCAATCACCAATAAAGAAATTAGTATTCTCAGTGATGGAACGCCATGGCGACCACTGATACATGTACTGGATATGGCAAGAGCGATACGCTGGGCACATGAAAGAAACGAAAATGCCGGAGGAGATTTCCTGGTGGCGAATGCTGGCAGCAGTGCATGGAATTACCAGGTGAGAGAGCTGGCTGAAATGGTAAATGAAATCCTCCCGGAAACAATAGTCTCCATCAATAAAGATGCTGCACCGGATAAAAGATCCTACCGGGTCAATTTCGACCTCTTTGCAAAGCTGGCCCCGGATCATCAGCCACAATACAATTTAAAGACGACTGTACTGGGATTAATTGATGGCTTAAGAGCTATCGATTTCAGAGACGGGAATTATAGGAATTCAAATCTGATGAGGCTAAATGTCATTGAGCATCTCGTCAAAACAGGAACAATCGATCATTCTTTATTCTTAAACAACAAGCAATGACTTTTGAACCAACTCCATTGCGGGGAGCCTATTTGATTAAACTTCGGCCCGAAGAGGATCAGCGCGGCTTTTTTGTCAGAGCCTTTTGCAAAAGAGAATTTGCAGCAATAGGTCATGAAAAGGAGTTTGTACAAATAAATCAGTCCTACAACAGAATTAAAGGAACATTAAGAGGAATGCATTTTCAAGTGCCCCCTCACCAGGAAATAAAACTTGTCAGGTGTATTTCGGGGAGAGTTTACGATGTGATTGTTGATCTTAGAATGGATTCTGCTACTTACCTGCATTATTTCGCTGCCGAATTATCAGCCGAAAATTTTTGCATGATGTACGTGCCGGAAGGATTTGCACATGGCTTTCAAACACTGGCTGATCATAGTTGCCTCATCTACCATCACACAGGCTACTATAGCCCCGGTAGCGAAGGGGGGTTAAGGTATGATGATGAAAAACTGGGAGTGCAATGGCCCATGAGACCCACCCGTATATCTGAAAAAGACCAGCGGTATCCCGACATTACTGAAAATTTTAGCGGAATCAGGCTTATTTAAATTAACGTCATTATGAATTCAGATTCACCAAAACCCCAATGTAGATTTTGCAATACACCACTATCGCATGTGTTTGCTGATCTCGGCACTTCACCACTTTGCGAAAGTTATGTCAGGCCGGAAAACTCGAACAAAATGGAACCGGTATTTACACTCAAAACTTATGTCTGCGATCAATGCTACCTGGTGCAATTGGAAGAATTTGTTTCACCCGGCGATATTTTCAGTGATTATGCATATTTCTCTTCTTATTCTACCAGTTGGCTCAAACACGTAAGTAACTATTCAAATCAAATGGTAGACCGGTTTGGTTTTAATGCCAGCAGCCTGGTGGGAGAAATTGCCAGCAATGACGGATACCTTCTGCAATATTTCGTAGAAAAGCGCATTCCCGTTCTTGGTATAGAACCGGCTGCCAATGTTGCTGAATATGCCAGGAAGAAAGGAGTTCGGACAGAGGTAAAATTTTTTGGTGTTCAAACCGCTAAAGAGCTCGTGGCGCAATATGGAACGGTAGACCTGCTGGCTGGCAATAACGTGCTGGCACACGTTCCGAACCTCAATGACTTTGTTGGGGGCATACCCATTTTATTAAAAGAAGGCGGAGTGCTGACCATGGAGTTTCCGCACCTGCTGCGGCTGATGGAAGAAAACCAATTTGACACCATATATCATGAACATTTTTCCTATTTCTCGTTTAGCACAGCAAAGAAAATCTTTGACTTTCATGGTATCACTTTATTCGATGTAGAAGAGTTACCAACTCACGGCGGATCACTAAGGATCTATGGCAAGCACAGGGATGATGATTCAAATCCGGTATCTGGCGCGGTTACAGAGTTGCTGGAACGGGAAATGAAAGCCGGAGTACTACATCTTGATTTTTATAAAAGTTTTGAAGAACAGGTAAAAGAAACCAAACGTAAGCTCCTTGAGTTTTTAATGGCCGCAAAAAGAAAAGGGAAAAAAATTGCAGGTTATGGTGCTCCGGGCAAGGGAAACACCCTTTTGAATTATTGCGGGATACGTACAGATTTTATTGACTTCACAGTTGACAGGAGCCCTCACAAACAAGGTCTCTTATTACCCGGCACACGTATACCCATCTATCCTCCTGAAAGAATTGATGAATTAAAACCCGATTATTTATTGATACTCCCCTGGAATCTTAAAGAAGAGATCATGGAACAAATGTCACAAATCCGGAGTTGGGGAGGGCAGTTTGTAGTTCCAATCCCTGAAGTAACTGTGTATGCTTGATCAATCGTAAATTTCTAAATCACCTTTTTATGAAAGTTGTTCTTTTTTGTGGAGGCCTGGGATTAAGATTGAGGGATTACTCAGACAAAATACCCAAACCGATGGCGCTGATCGGCTATCGGCCCATTTTGTGGCATTTAATGAAATATTATGCCTATTACGGGCATAAAGACTTTATTATTTGCCTCGGCTATAAGGCTGACTATATAAAAAACTATTTTGTCAAGTACGATGAAACCATTTCCAATAATTTCATTTATCGTAATGGAGGTGCCCGGCTTGAATTACTGAATTCGGACATTCATGACTGGACCATCACTTTTGTTGATACCGGAATTTGTTCAAATATTGGCACCCGGTTAAAAGCTGTTCAACCTTATCTGGAGGGAGAGAAAGTTTTTCTGGCCAATTATTCTGATGGTCTTACCAATCTATACCTGCCCGATATGATAGATCATTTTAACAGCCGTAGCGCTGTCGCAAGTTTTATGGCCTATTATTCTACCAAAAGCTATCATGTAGTAAGACTTGGGCGAAATGACGACGTCGAAAGTATCAGCCATATAGGAAATTCAGGATTGTGGATCAACGCTGGCTTTTTCATTTTGCGCGATGAAATATTCAATTATCTCGAAAAAGGTGAAGAGTTGGTAGATCAGCCCTTTCAGCGTTTGATCAGGGGTAACAAGTTACTCGCTTATCGGTTTACCGATTTTTGGACGAGCATGGACACTTTTAAGGACCAGCAAATGTTGGATGACCTGTTTGCTGCCGGTAATCCTCCCTGGATGGTATGGGAAAGCCAGGATTCCAATCATAAACTAATTATTGAAAAGTAATGTTGAAGTTTTCTCTTGCAGAAAAAAAATCCGGGTATAAGATCCTTTGTATCGGTGCGCATTGTGATGATATTGAAATCGGATGCGGCGGTACCCTGCTCAATTTATTGGAAACATATCCAGTCGATTTTGTAAAATGGGTAGTTTTCACATCTGATGAAGAACGAAAACAGGAAGCTATTAAAAGTGCAAATGCATTTCTTCGGCAAGCAAAAGAAAAAGAGATTTTGGTATACGATTACCGCGATGCTTTTTTAAATTATAACGGGTTAGAAATAAAAGAAAGATTTGAAACGATCAAAAAAGAAATAGATCCCGACCTGATCTTAACGCATTATCGCGACGATCGTCACCAGGATCACCAGCTTTTGTCAAATTTTACATGGAACACATTTCGGCAACACCTGATTCTTGAATACGAAATTCCAAAGTTTGATGGTGATCTTGGGACACCTAATTTTTTTATCCGTTTGACAGAAGAGCAGGCCAATAAAAAAGTGCAAATCATACTGGATAGCTTCAAATCACAGGCATCAAAACACTGGTTTGATAAAGAAACATTCCAGGCATTGATGAGGATAAGGGGTATGGAGTCTGCAAGCATGTCAAAATATGCGGAGGCGTTTTATGCCAGGAAGACTATCCTTTGAAGTAAAATAAACATTTATGCGGTTTGAAGAATCCCTGATCTTGAATGAGCGGCTGCATCAGCTGATACCAGGAGGTGCACACACTTACGCCAAAGGTGATGATCAATTTCCACCGGGTTGCTTTCCTGTAATGAAGAAAGGAAAAGGTTGTCATGTTTGGGATGCAGATAAAAATGAATTTATTGAGTATGGAATGGGATTAAGAAGTGTGGCGTTAGGTCATGCTTATGAACCAGTGGTTGAAGCCGCATACCGCCAAATGTTAATGGGCGTAAACTTTGGCCGTCCCTCAACGATTGAGCTGGAATATGCAGAAAAATTCCTGGAGATAGTCCCGGGAATGGACATGGTAAAATTTGCCAAGAACGGTTCTGATGTTACCAGCGCCGCGGTCAAGTTGGCCAGGGCCTATACCGGCAGGGATTTAGTTGCCATTTGTTCTGATCAGCCGTTTTTTTCAGTGGACGACTGGTTTATCGGGTCTACCGCTATGAGCGCCGGTATTCCACAAGCGATACAAAAATTAACAGTAGGGTTTCAGTACAACAATATTATGAGCGTGCATCAGTTGTTTGAAAAATTTCCCGGGCAGATTGCCGGGGTAATATTAGAAGCAGAAGAAAAAACAGCACCAGAGAATAATTTTCTGCAGCAATTAAAGAGTCTTTGTCATAAGCACGGAACAGTATTGATTTTTGATGAAATAAAAAATGGCTTTCGGTTGCACCTCGGCGGTGCCCAGCGATTACACGGAGTTGAACCCGATCTATGCACTTTTGGTAAAGCAATGGGAAACGGATTTTCTATTTCAGCATTAGCTGGAAAACGGGAAATCATGGAACTTGGTGGAATAAAGCATCAAAAAGAGCGGGTGTTTTTGTTGTCTACTACGTTTGGAGCGGAATATCATGCTTTGGCTGCCGCAATGGCGACAATGAGAATTTACCAGCAAGAAAATGTTATCGATTTTTTGTACCGGCAGGGAAAGCGCCTCGCCGATGGGATCAGGCGTTCCATATCAGAAACGGGAATGACCAACTACTTTGGTATGCTTGGAAGAGAAAGTAATCTCGTTTATTACACCCTCGACCAGGAAGGCAAGCCTTCTCAACTGCTCCGGACATTGTTCTTGCAGGAAACCATCCGCAGAGGTGTATTATTACCCTCGCTGATTGTGAGTTATTCACATACAGATCAGGATATCGATAGAACTATTCAAGTTATTCATGAGGCACTCCTGGTATATAAAAAAGCTTTGGAAAATGGGGTCGAAAAGTATCTGCAGGGGCGGCCCGTACAGCCAGTATTCAGAAAAACCAGCTGAACTTTCTATTGGTAAATTGTCATCATGTTTTCTTGCCCGGCGATCTGTAATCTCCAAAAAATGCTGGCAATTATTCATATTTTTAAATCATGCCAGCAAAGCAAAATGAACGGTCCAGGCTGAAATCCATCAGGCCATCAGGGAAAAAAGAAGAAAGTTTTTTTAAGCTGGTGTATGAAATAGCAAGACAGATACCGACAGGACGCGTCACATCATATGGGGCCATCGCAAACTGCCTGGGGACAAAACTTTCAGCCCGAATGGTTGGATGGGCTATGAACGGCGCGGGCAAAGTAAGGCCTAAAGTACCCGCTCACCGCGTCGTAAACAGGAACGGGGTACTTAGCGGAAAGCATCATTTTGGAGATCCGAATGCTATGGAAAAGTTATTAAAGAAAGAGGGAATTGCGGTCAAAAACGATACAGTGATCGAATTCGAAAAACTATTTTGGGACCCTACAAAGGAGCTGGGTTTTCAATAACCCTTTCTGCCAGCTACATGTTTTTATCCATCCTGCCGGCCGCTATTTTTCATCCATTCAAAGGCGGCCGAATGGCAGATGAATAAGGCCAAAAGCAAAATTCCCCTCTGAAAAATCATTTTTCTGGAAAAAAGGTCTTGTCATACTGGATAGAAAACAGTTATATTTGACACCGCAAATACTGACTCCCATTAACATTCTAAATTAAAATCAAATGGCAACAAAAAAAGCAAAGAAAGCGGCCCCTAAAAAAGCTGCAAAAAAAGCGGCTCCTAAAAAAGCTGCAAAGAAGGCGGCCCCAAAGAAAGCTGCGAAAAAGAAATCAGCACGTAAACCCAATCCTGCATTTATGAAGCCGCTTACTCCGAGCGCAGAACTTGCTGCAGTAGTAGGAAGCAAACCATTGCCACGCACTGACGTGGTAAAAAAGATCTGGGTTTATATCAAGGCCAACAAACTGCAGGACGCCAAGAACAGGCGCATGATTAATGCAGATTCAAAACTGAAATCAGTTTTTGCAGGTAAAGGCCAGGTTTCTATGTTTGATATGGCTAAGCATCTTGCGAAACATCTGAAATAAAAAAAGATGATGACCGTTTTTAAGGCATCCTTTATGGGTGCCTTTTTTATTCCTGCTATCGTAAACGATTTCTTTTTTAACGAACCGGCTCCTGGTTTGCTGATTACTTTTACATCATGAACAGCGATACCGGAAAATGGATAATTATAGCGGGCGTGATGATTGTCGTGGCAGGAGTGATAATATATTTCTTTCATGATAAATTGAATTGGATAGGACGGTTGCCGGGTGATATACGCATTGAGAGGAATAATTTCAAATTCTATTTTCCCATCACGACGATGATCATCTTTAGCTTATTGCTTACTCTCATTATCCAGCTGATCAAAAAATTTTTGAACTGATTGTGCAGTTAGAAACCATTCTCGATCATTTAGACATAAGAATAAATAAATATGAGGTCGTTCACGGTGGTGACATCAATGAATCGTTTTGCATTTACAGCGGAAAAGAAAAATTTTTTCTAAAAGTAAATGATGGAAACCTCTATCCTCGCATGTTTGAAAAAGAAGCCGGCGGTTTGAACGCATTGGCTGCTGCAATGCCAGAGCTTATTATTCCGCGAGTGGTCAAAAATGGCAATGCGGCACAATATCAATACCTGGTCTTGCAATGGATAGAAAAAGGTGCGCCAAAAAAAAACTTCTGGGAAGTCTTTGGAAGATCGGTGGCACGAATGCACCTGCAGGTTCAGGATTACTTTGGCTTGTATGAAGACAATTATATCGGCAGTCTTCAGCAACCCAACCCGAAGCACACGCAATGGCATACTTTCTATTCTGAATGCAGAATAATGCCCCTTGCCAGAATATTATTTGACACTGGCAAATTTTCCAAAAACGACCTGGCATCTACGGAATTGTTTTGCAGGCGATCCGTGCAATGGTTCCCGCAGGAGCCACCGGCTCTTTTGCACGGCGATCTCTGGGCCGGCAATTATATGGTTAGTTCAGAAGGATGTGCTGCACTATTTGATCCCGCCATCTATTATGGTCACCGCGAGATGGATATTGGTATGACAAAATTGTTCGGAGGATTCGATCAAAAATTTTATGATGCCTACGGAGAAATCTATCCGATGGAATCAAATTGGAGGCAAAGATTGCCTTTATCGCAACTTTATCCACTAATGGTCCACGCGGTGTTGTTTGGGGGTCACTACGTAAGCAGCGCAATGGACAACATAAGGCAGTTTGCAGCTTAGTTATTCACAGGATATCTTCTCGATTTGGTTCGTAAATTTTCATGCAAATATTGAGGGAATTTTCTCTTGCTGAATAAGCGGTGTGATGGTATGTTTGTAGCGGTTGTTGACACACACACATCCAATATCTGAAGAACCGTTTTTAATCCAATTCCAAAAACCAATATCAACAGCCTGATTACCGTCCAGTAATTAAAAAATTAAACCTGCATGTTCACATGCGGGTTTTTTTTAATTCTTATCCTAATAATAGGGACTGATCAACAAATAAACAATGACACCTGACAGGGCAACGTAAAACCAGACCGGCCAGGTGATGCGCGCCAGCTTTTTATGTTGAGGATACTCTCCGATCAAAGCTCGATACGCAGTAAACAAAATAAACGGAAGCACGATACCGGCAAGGGGCACATGTGTACCAAGAATGATATAATAGAAAATGCGCATAGAACCGGCTTCATTCTTTTCGGTGTCATCCAGGATCCCGTCATGATTTACATCGCCAAACCTGGTATCACCGGCGAGTAAATGGTGGCAGATATAGCTGAGTAAGAAAAGAATGGAAAGCCACATCGAGGTAAGCATTAGGGTTTTATGTAATTCATATCTCTTATGCCTAACCATCCACAGGGCGACCAACATCAGGATAGCTACCCATGAATTGATCATGGCATTAATCAAAGCAAAGAAATGCACGTCGAAGCCGGGATCAAAATCAAGCTTTACCCGGCTCAATAAAACGACTGCCGCAAAAACGAGAATTGAAAAGCCAATGATCAGGCGGCTCGCTTTCCTGTCATTTTTTTTCCAGGCGGGCCTTATCATAAGCTTCTTTTTTGCGCATAAAAAACAATAGAAAGCCAACGGCCAAAATTGCCAGCAGGAAGACGACTGCTATTAGCTGCAATTTTCCGGCAAATAAACTTTTCCTTTTGGGATCCTTTTCCATGGTCAGGAAAATGATATCATTCGACAGTTGCCTCAATGAAGCAGAGTCCAGGCCGTGATAATATCCGCGCACGTGCCGGTTAGTATCAATAAGCACGAAATGATCGGTATGAATAAAACTGGTGTCCACGCCCTCACCATCAACGACACCTATTTTCATATCGTTGATCGCAAAATCGTAAATCTCTTTCTTGTCACCGGTCAGCAGCCACCATTGCTCCGGGTTTACCTGGAAACGGTCAGCCCATTGTTTGAGCCGCGGCACGGAATCTCTTTCAGGATCGATGCTAAAAGATAAAAAATGGAGGAAATCAGGTGTCTTATCACCCACGCGCTGCGCATTGTTGATGGATTGCTGCAACGTGTGCATATTATTCGTCAAAGCAGGACAGATAGTGGGGCAGTGCGTAAAGAAAAAATCAGCAACTACAACTTTGCCTTTTAAACCATCCCAGGACACCGTATCTCCCATCTGGTTAAGCAATGAAAATGCGGGTAACTCATGCCAAACTGTGTCAAAAACTTTTTTGCCTTTTTCCGTCCTGGAAACTAAAGAATCTTCCAGGTAGTGCCGTGGCATAACGAGGGCAGATTCGCTATATCGTTTTATAATAAAATAACAAAGCAGGGGAACCAGGGCCGCCAGCATTAACGAATACATTGCTTTCCTATTCACAAACGCATCATTTATCCTCTAAAATCATATTATAACAAAACACTCCGGAATTACCGGAGCGTTTCGGATGAAGTATATTATTGCTTGCCTGGCTTTGGCTCTTCAGTGGCAGGTTTTTCATGATGCTCTTTGGGCATCGTTGTTTCCCTGAAGTGAGAATCATACTTATTCCTGAGATTCTTATACGAATTTCCATCCACGATAAAAGCAAGGATGAACCAGACAAAAAGAAGTAAAGGCACGACGATCGTCATGATCATATTCCTGATCTCATCGCCAAGGTGCATAAACACAGAAACAATATAATAGGCTTTTGCCAGGGTCAGGATACAAACCACTCCTTTAAACATCAGTACAAGCAAATGACTTGGATCGGGTCCCTTGTGAATGGTATAGATCGTTAATCCAATCGCCAGCTCAATAACTGTAATCACAGAAAGAAGAATCGTTGTTTTTCTAACACGTTTCCTGAAATCCGCATCCGAGTAATGGTGATGTGGAATCGATATCTCCGACGACATTGCAGAATGTTGATGCTCCATATCCGGTTGATTCAAAGTTTAAGTTTATCAGTTTCCTGCTGCCCTCAGATGTGCACCAGGTCATTTTTTTAGATTAAATAAAAACAAAGGAACACAAATACCCATACCAGGTCAACAAAGTGCCAGTACAACCCCGCCTTCTCTATCATAAGGTAATGTCCTCTTTTAGCAAACACATCTTTTTGGGTCATAAGCAGCATGACCGTATTGATAATAACCCCCGAAAAAACGTGGAAGCCGTGGAAACCGGTTATTCCGAAGAAGTAGCCTCCAAAAGCAACCGGGCCGTTCTTGCGAATATGCAATTCAGCAGTGTTGACCATTCCCATCAATTGCTCTTTTGGCATTCCCATCAGTTGTTCATGACTCATTGTATGATTGTGCTCGTGGACGAGCATTGCCAGCGAATGTTGTGATGAATTTTTGAGGGCTTCCGTTACTGCGGCCGGATCTGCCAGCTGGCCCCATGGATTTACGGAGGTAGTTTGTCCTACCCAATCTATTTTACCGTCTATCAACGTCGGATGCAGGCCCGTAATAAGGTGATGCCATTCCCATGCCTGGCACGACAGGAATGCGACGCCACCTACAATCGTCCAGCCAAGCCATTTGACAACACTTTTTTTATCGCCTTTATGTCCTGCATGCACGGCCAATACCATGGTAACGGAGCTGATGATGAGAATAAAAGTCATTATGCTCACAAAAGCCAAAGGCAGATTTCTGTGACCCGCACCGGGAAACGCATTAAATACTACGTTAGGATCGGCCCAGAAATTCTGACTAAAGCGAATGCTTCCATAAGATATAAGGAAAGCGCCGAATGTAAAGGCATCACTCATCAGGAAGTACCACATCATCAGTTTGCCATATTCCAGGTTAAATGGGCTTTTGCCTCCACTCCACCATTTTGGTTGCTGCGCTGTAGCTGTTGTATCCATATTTTATAAAAATTCCAATTAAAAAATGCTCGTTTAAACCCTGGTAGTTTTCACGGCTACCCGATGGCTATAAAAAAAATCAGAAGATATAACCAAAGTATATCCACAAAATGCCAATAAGTTGCCGCGATCTCGACCGGTACGGGATTGTACGACTTTACATTTCCAAAAAATGCCCTCGAAAACAGCACCGCCAATGCAATTATTCCGGCAATTACATGCAGGGCGTGCAATCCAAATATCACATACAGGAATTGTCCCGCACCCACTGCACCCCTGAACGTTACTTTCTGCTGTTCCCACAAATCCATAAAGCCGAACCATTGCAATGTCACAAAAACAATTCCCAGCAAAAATGTAACGCCTATCAGTACGCGATATTTATTCATTTCACGCTGGCGAAAACAACGCAAAGCTGTTTGTATGGTGACGCTGCTCGTCACAATCGCAATGGTTGAGCCCCAAAATATCCGCGGCATCTCGATTTGCCTCCAGCCGACCAAATTGCTCTTTACAATAAATGCACTGGTCAGCCCTGCAAACATCATCAGGATGCTCGCTATAGCCACCCACAACGTAAATTTGTGCGGGTGTATTTTGTTTCTTTGTTGATTCATCACTGCTTCCATCTCACTTTTTATTATTATTTAAATCTTGCTCATCAGGAGTGCCAGCAATATAACCGGCAAATACATATAACTTCCAAACATAACTTTCCGGGCCGACGCAACATCCATTTTTTGATAAAGCCGTACCGATCGCAGAATCATAAAAGAATTTGCGACTAATATCAGTACAAGGCTTATGATTCCCCTCACGTCACCAAAAGAACACATTGCGTTGTAGCCAGATCCGCCAACAAAGTAGGGCAACAGCGTTAGCGGGATCAACAGCAATGAATAGATTACCGCCTGCAAAGCTGTAAACTTTGTAGGCCCTTCATCCGCGGGCAACAACTTAAACCCTGCCGCAGAATAATCTTTATGTGCAATCCATGCAATGGCCCAAAAATGTGGGAACTGCCACAAAAATTGAATTCCAAAGAGCAACCAGCCTCCGAGCGACAATTTATCCTCACCAGCGACCCAGCCAATAAGGCAGGGAAACGCACCGGGAATGGCACCTATCAACACGGCAATTGAACTGACCTTCTTCAGCGGTGTATAGATAAATGCGTAAAGAAACAAGCTGAGGGCTGCAAGCGATGCCGTTAACCAATTGAAATAATTTCCAAGGATAAAAACACCCAACGCGCCGGCAACAATCGCAAATGTCCAACCTTCTGTCACGGTCATTCTGCCCGATGCAACCGGACGTTGACCGGTACGCTTCATCATGGCATCGGTATCTTTTTCAACCACCTGGTTTATGGCATTCGCAGCGCCAGTAATCAACAGACCACCTGCAAAGAGCATCACAATTCTGAACAACTGATCATCATATGCTTCAAAACCTTTTGTCAGCATAAAGCTTATCACGCTGCTGAACACCACCATGATACTCAGCGAAAGCTTTACCAGTTGTAAATAATCCTTTATCCTTCGTATCACTTCCGCTTTTTACTCCACAATTTTCAAAAATACAGTTGTCTCTATCTTAGCTACATCAGTTTTTTTATCATCAATTTTTCTAATCCGACGGAGGGCATCACCCATTACCAAAATCTTGATAATCTCACAGATCCCGGTTCACGCACCTTAATGTTTGCTTTCGCTTGCACCAATGGGCTCTGTTTGCGGAATAAATTCCCGACCATCCTTTGCGTAATCATATGCCCATCGATGCACTTCCGGGATTTCACCTACCCAGTTACCGTGACCCGGGTTAATCGGGGTTGACCATTCAAGTGTGTTTGCGCCCCATGGATTCGGGTTTGTAACTTTTCTACCTTTAAAAATCGAATAGAAGAAATTAAACACGAACATCAGCTGAGCCGCAAATACAACAATAGAGACTATTGTGATCATTTTATCCAGGTCATGAAAACCATTAAATGAAAGCCAGCTGCTCTTATCCAGGTACCTTCGTGGAATGCCTGCAAACCCCTGGTAGTGCATGGGCCAGAAAATTAGATACGCGCCTGTTATGGTGATCCAGAAATGCAGATAGCCCAGCGTGGAATTGACATACCGGCCGTACATCTTCGGAAACCAGTGATAGATCCCGGCAAACATTCCAAACATTGAAGCAACACCCATAACGATATGGAAGTGTGCAACTACAAACATAGTATCGTGCAGGTGAATGTCGATGGTTGAGTTACCAAGGAATATCCCTGTGAGACCACCAGAAATAAACAGGCTCACAAAACCAATAGCAAATAACGTTGCTGGAGTAAATCTTATATTTCCCCTCCATAAAGTAGTGAGCCAATTAAACACTTTAATGGCCGAAGGCACGGCAATCAATAGCGTCAGCAAAACAAAGACTGACCCGAGGAAAGGGTTCAGTCCCGTAACAAACATATGGTGCGCCCATACAAGGAATGCAAGGATTGCAATTGCAAACAGTGATCCCAGCATCGCCATATAGCCAAATATGGGCTTCCGGGAATTTACAGAAAGTATTTCAGACACCATGCCCATAGCAGGCAACAAAATGATATACACTTCAGGGTGTCCAAGGAACCAGAATAGATGCTGATACAAAATCGCGCTGCCGCCCTCATTCGGCAATACTTGGCCGTTTACAACTATATCGCTGAGGTAAAAACTCGTTCCGATATTTCTGTCGAATAATAATAAAATGGCGCCCGACAACAAGACGGGGAACGACAGCACTCCAAGAATTGCTGTAAAGAACAATGCCCAGATTGTAAGCGGGAGGCGTGTCATGCTCATGCCCTTGGTTCGCATGTTCAAAATCGTAGAGATATAGTTCAAACCGCCCATCAAAGAAGAAACTATAAACAGGGCCATGCTTATCAACCACAAGTCGGCGCCAATCTTCGAACCATCGCTTGCCTGGCGCAGGGCACTAAGAGGTGGATACATGGTCCAGCCACCACTTGCAGGTCCTGTTTGGGTAAACATAGATGAAAGCATCACGATACTTGCCATGAAGAAAAACCAATAGGAAAGCATGTTTATAAAAGGCGACGCCATATCTCTTGCCCCAACCTGCAAAGGAATAAGAAGGTTTGCAAAAGTTCCACTAAGGCCTGCAGTGAGCACAAAGAATACGAGTATCGTTCCGTGCATCGTTACAAGCGAATAATAAAATTCGGGTTTAATGATACCCCCTTCCGCATAATGACCAAAAAATGTCTCCAGGATGGGAAATGTTTGTCCCGGGTAACCAAGTTGCAAACGAAACAACACAGAAAATAAACCGCCGACAATAGCCCAGATGATACCGGTGATCAAAAATTGCTTGCCGATCATTTTGTGATCTGTGCTGAAGACATACTTCGTGATAAATGACTGGTGATGATGTCCATGATCTCCGCCATGGTGAACATCGTGACTCACCGCGACTTCAGGATGAATATGTGTTGCTTCACTCATAGTTTTTAATTTTTGGCAATGCTATGCTTGCCGGGTTTGCTTACCTGCCGTCAATTCTTGGCTACCGGTGATGCTGCAGGTTTAGTCGTATCTGCCGGTTGAGCGACAGGGTTTTTATCGGGAAATACTGAAAGATATTTTGGCTTTTTCGACAATATCCAAACATCATACTCTTCCTGGTTTTCGACGATGATCTCTCCTCTCATGTTAGTATGGCCTTTACCGCACATCTGGTCGCACGAGATTTCAAACATGAACGCCGGATTATCGGTTTCCTCTCTCACCTGCTTCGTTGTTTTTGTAGGCGTGAACCACATGCTCGTGGGTGTTCCCGGCACAGCATCCATTTTCATACGAAAATGAGGAAGACCAACATCATGAATCACGTCTTTTGCGCCAATGACCAACTTGACTGGCCTGTTGACCACCAGGTGCATGGGCTCACCGCTGACATAGATGTCATCGCGATTAGCGGGATCGTCCCATAACTGGCCAAGTTGATTGTTTGCCTCATCGATATTTTTATAGTATTTCTTTCCCAGTATCTTGTCTTTTCCGGGATAGCGGAATTCCCATTTGAACTGGCTACCGGTAACTTCTACCACCATGGCATCTTTTGGTGCTTCCCCGGTAATCTTAAACCAATAGTATATTCCGAACCCGACTAATACGGTGAGTGCAATTGCGGGTATTACGGTCCAAATAAGCTCCAGCTTGTTATTATGAGGGTAGTAATAGGCTTTGCGGTTATCCGATTGCTGGTATTTAAAAGAGAACCAGAATAAGGTTATTTGAGTAATAAAAAACACCACGCCAGTAATCGCGAGCGTGATGTACAACATGGTGTCGATATGTACACCGTGATTCGACGCGGGAGCTCCTAATATCTTACCTTTTAATCTTTCGTTGCAATAATATACACCGATCATTCCGAGGATGAGAAAAGCAAGCAGCAGGAATGCATTTATCTTATTGGTTTGTTTTTTTGATTTTTCCTCGCCGCGCATGATACCTACATATTCACTTGCTTTGGCTATCTGGAACGTAATGATAAAACCAAGGGCCAGAATCAGTACGATGAAAAATGTTTGCATAAAATATTATTCAATTATAGGCCTCCGCAGGTGCCGGCACGTGGGATCACCCCGGTGGACCATTTTTAAATCTTTTTTTAAGAACCAATCATTGACACGGCACTTCTCAAATTGCCCCTGTAATAACGGAGCAAGCCGGGAAACCTATGTATGATGTATTAAGCTCTCTTTAACGAACGGATGATTTCGGGGCAGCAACGGCGCTTTCGCAAGTGCCCTCGCTGTCACAAACATGATCAATCCGACAAATCCCAATGCAATTGCAAAATCATACAATATCATTGGTACATGTGTTTCTCCCGTTTCTGCATTTGTCATTGGCCCCGGGAATACCATCTGGTAAAAATCAAGCCAGTGGCCAAACAGTAGCAACAGCGACATGAATGTTACCGTCGTATAGTTTCTTTTTGAGTCGCGGCTCATCAAAATGAGTATGGGGGCAACAAAATTGATGATGAACATCAGCCAGAAAATACCGCTGTACACACCCTCGGTCCTTGACTTGTAGTATACCGTTTCCTCGGGAATGTTGGCATACCATATCAACATATATTGTGAAAACCACAAATAGGTCCAGAAGATTGAAAAAGCAAACATGAATTTCCCGAGGTCATGCAGGTGTTCCACATTGGTATGTTCCAGGTAGCCATTGTTTTTGAGGAAGACTACAAACAATGAAATAAGCGCGAGGCCCGGCACAAACGTACTTGCAAAAGTGTACCAGCTATACATAGTGCTGTACCAATGAGCATCGATGCTCATCAGCCACAACCAGGGAGTAGAAGAGGCAACGGTCAAGGCAAATACCACTATATAAATCGCTGCCAATACCGTATTGTTCCAGATATAGCGTTTTCCTTCCTCTCTTGATCGTAAGGGTTGATCGTCCAGCATGCGGGAGCGTTGCCTCATCTTCCATCCTAAAAAGGACCAAAGGCCAATCGTGAGCAGTGTGGCAACTATAAAGAAGTTCTTATTTAAAAATCCTTTCTTAAAATTCAGCGTGGGGTCGGTTTCAACATGGTGTGCGCTGGTCCAGTGATATATTTCATGGTTCGGCCCCATTACAATTGAAAATAAAATCACTGTACAAATAACCCCTATGACAGGAACACAAGCGGAAACAGCCTCTGATACGCGGCCAAATGCCAGTTGAAAGCTGCCCCAGCCTAATGTCGTCGCACAAATAAAGAACATCGCCGCGTTTACAACCAGGAGGAAATACACACTATTTTGCAATAAGCTTGCCCAGAAACGTGCTTGCTGATGCGGATCGCTTTTGGAACCAGCGGTAACATACAGACCAATAATAGCTAATACGCCAAGGACCATTAAAGCAATGGCTATCGTGTTATATCTTTTTGGTATCGCGAAATTTTCCCGTGTTGACATCAGCATTTATTTTTTCTTGATCAAACTTTTTTCACCCTGGCAGCTGCTGTAGTGTCAGCAGGAGCTTTTGTGGCAGTATCCGCGGCGCCCGCAGGAAACTGCTTTGATTTAATATACGTAATCACCTCCCAACGCTGCCTCGTCGTTAATTGTGAAGCATAGCTGCCCATTGCTCCCTTGCCATAGGTAACTGAATGGAACATAGTTCCTTCAGCCATACTCTTCATTGCAGCGTCCATGAAATTCTTTGGAGCCGCGGTAAACGGGCCATTGCCGTCTTTCCACAGTGGGCCATTACCATCCAGCTTGGATCCATGGCAAATTCCGCAATTGACAAGGTAAAGTCTTTCTGCATTCGTCATATCAATGGCCCCGGTGGTGAGCGGATTCATGACAGATGCAGATTGCGCATAACCCACAGAATCATTCTTAAGAGCATAAGGCATCAACTCACCGCGGGCAATTGTGCCTGGTACAGGGAGTCCTGTATAATGAATTCCTTTATTCTTTAAATTATCCGTGGAAGCATAAGTTTCAACTGCCACGCTGTAAGCCATATCCGGCATATAGGCCCTGCCGGGTTCGCGGTGTGCGCTGTTACACCCGATCAGGCCTGTTGCGAACACTGCACCTATTATGGCGAAAAATTTCTTCATCTGTTGTTATTAATATGATCAATGAACAAGTTCAGTTTTTTTCTCTAAGTGCCGCGATTCCTTATCATATCTTCCCAGCCACCATCCTGTTTCTTTAAATTCAACCTTTACTTCTGACGCCCCGATGCTTTTCAGGAATGCAACGGCTTCCTGCTCATTTGTTCTGTCCGTGCCTTCAAGAGCCATTACAAACGTATCATCGGTTGAACGTGGATTGAAATGATCTTTTTTTACAAAGGGAGCCATTTGGCATAGCCAGCAAAAAGTAAGCACCATCCCTATTGAAGCGAATAATACAGTCAACTCAAAAGTGATAGGTATCCATGCCGGCAATGAAAAGAATGGTTTGCCCCCGAAATCCAACGGCCAGTCCGTAGTCAGCGCCCAGGTAATAAAACCAACGGCAGTTATCGTTCCGGAAAGGCCATAAATAAATCCTGCCACATGCAAACTCGTATCCCGCAGTCCCATTTCCTTATCCAACCCATGAATGGGAAACGGGGTGAAGACGTCATGAATCTTATACCCTGCCCGCCGGACTTTTTTTACAGCAGGAAACAAAACTGCTTCGTCGTAAAAATTGCCAACAATAAATTTTTTTACACCCATATAGTATTTCCGCCCGGGGCGGACTATTTAGACTCCGAAGTCATTAAAGGCTGATCCTTTCATAATGCGAAATACTCAGAGTCGATTAATAAATAGATGACTATTAATTCAATCTAAACTTTTTCAAAAATCTATATTTCATCCTGCCGGCACGCTCTTCAAACAAAATGGTTACAGGCCGTGATCGTGTCCGTGTTTATGGGCAAACTCTTCAATCGATTCAGCTTCTACTCCATCCATTTTTTCTTTGAATTTATCACCGTTCTTCTTTAATATATGCTTGATCTCTGCAATAGCAATTACCGGGAAAAACTTTGAAAAAAGAAAATAACAGGTAAAAAACAATCCAAAGGTGCCCATATAAAAACCTACTTCCCAAACGGTAGGAGCATAGTACGTACTCCAGGAGCTGGGAAGGTAATCGCGATAAACAGATGTAACGATGATCACAAAGCGCTCGAACCACATACCAATATTTATCAGGATGGACATAAAGAACGTCAATACAAGGCTCCTTCGCATTTTCCGGAACCAGAAAATCTGTGGCGACAAGACATTACATCCCATCATAATCCAATAGGCCCATCCATAAGGACTATTGAGATTTACCCGGTTTTCTTTAAAGGCAAACCACTCAAAGTCCACGTGGCTGTACCACGACATGAACAACTCGGTCAGGTAGGCAATACCTACGATCGAACCTGTCAAAACGATGATTTTGTTCATCACTTCTATATGCTCAATCGTAATATATTCTTCAAGTGCAAGCACCTTTCTTGTGACAACCAAAAGAGTTTGCACCATGGCAAACCCGGAGAATACGGCACCGGCAACGAAGTAAGGCGGGAAGATGGTAGTGTGCCAGCCGGGTACTATAGAAGTCGCGAAGTCAAATGATACAATTGTATGCACGGACAACACCAGGGGTGTACTAAGGCCCGCAAGTACGAGTGAAAGCGCTTCGTGCCTTTGCCAGTGCTTGGTGGAACCTGTCCAGCCAAACGCTGCGACTCCGTAAAATAATTTACGCCACTTCAACCGGGCGCGGTCGCGTAATGTGGCAAGATCGGGCAGCAAACCTGAATACCAGAATAACAAGGAGACGGTGAAATACGTCGAGATAGCGAATACATCCCATAGTAAGGGAGAGTTAAAGTTGACCCATAATGGACCCCTTGTATTAGGATAAGGTAAAGTAAAAAAAGCGAGCCATACGCGGCCCATGTGCCAGATTGGGAATTGTCCTGCACACATCACGGCAAAGATGGTCATTGCTTCTGCCGCGCGGTTTACGCCTGTTCTCCAACCCTGTCTGAACAATAATAAGATCGCGGAGATCAAAGTACCGGCATGACCAATACCCACCCACCACACGAAGTTGGTGATATCCCATCCCCAGCCAATCGTTTTGTTCGTGTTCCATTGATTGATGCCATAGATTACTTCCATCGTAACGGAAACCACTCCAAACAAAAGCAGGCAGACCGAAAGAAGAAAACCAGCCCACCACAGTTTTGAAGGCTTTGCTTCTACCGGGCGGCAAATGTCTACTGTCACCTGGTGATAGTCCTTATCGCCCTCAACCAGCGGTGGTCTCACCTGAGATTCGTATCGGAGTAGTCCCATAATTTAAGCTTTGAGCCTGACCCGGTATGGTCGGGTTGGGCTTCGTTTATTGGTACAACTAAATTATTATGTGTTCTTCCTGTTGTCTTCCCTTTTAAAGCCAGTTACTTCAAACAATTTTCATTGGCTACTTACTGCCAGCCTTAATGCGCTGCCTCTTCTTTCTTTTCACCGGTTGCTGCACCCTCGTGACCCTCAGCAGCTACATGATGCCCTTTCATTTCGACGATCTCATCAGTATTCCTCACCTTCGACAGGTAAGTGATATTAGGCAACGTGTGCAGTTGCTCAATAACATAAAAACTGCGCAACGGATTATCCCTGCGGATCTTACTAACCTGGCTTTGTTCATCATGAACGTTCCCGAATACGATGGCGTCGCCCGCACAAGCCTGCTGGCAGGCTGTTTTAGCCTCACCATCGGCAAGAACACGGCCTTCTTTTTTCGCAGTAAGCTTAGCCGCCTGCGTACGTTGAATACAAAATGTACATTTTTCCATCACTCCCCTTGAGCGAACGGTCACGTCCGGGTTCAATACCATTCTTGTGAGATCCTCATTCATCTGGTGAACCACAGGATCCAGTTTACCAACGATCCATTGATCCTGGTTATTTGGAAAACTATCGGCACCCGTATAATCTCCCCAGTTAAACCTCCTTACTTTATAAGGACAGTTATTGGCGCAATATCTTGTACCGATACAGCGATTGTAGGCCATCTGGTTGATGCCTTCAGTGCTATGGTTAGTGGCCGCAACCGGGCAAACATTTTCGCAAGGGGCGTTATCGCAGTGCTGGCAAAGCATTGGTTGAAACACAACACCCTTTAGGTTGTCGGCATCATTTTCATCGCTCACGAAGTAACGGTCAATCCGAAGCCAGTGCATATCATGGTAACGCAACACTTCACTTTTACCTACTACCGGTACATTGTTTTCTGCATGACAGGCAACTACGCAGGCTCCGCAACCAAAACATGCATTCATATCAATCGCCATTCCCCATTTAATTCCGGGTTGTCCATGCACGCCATACAGGGTAGCTTCACTGCGATAATCGCCGGTGGTCTTCGCATATTTTTCCCGAAGATCTTTCCGGTAATCAGCTATTTCATTGGGACGTTTCTTGAAGGTTGCCAACGTCGTTTCCCTTACTACTTCGGTACGGTCTTCGTAAGAGTTATGAATCTGCATCTGCGCGAGCTTATACTTTTTCTTCAGATCCGTTACTGTCACATCAACGGCGCTATATTCGACTGTAGTGCCATTGAATGATGCAAACGGGTAGACATTCTTTCCCACGCCCGCAGCTGTTTTTCCAAGGCCTTCATTTCTTCCGTAACCAACTGCCACTGCAATGGTGTTGGCATTCATGCCCGGAATAACATATATAGGAAGCTCCACCTCCTTGTTGCCCATCGTTATTTTCACGACTGGCTTACCGGGATGGTATTCGTAATCATTATTCTCTTTTTCGTTATTCTTATTGCCAAGATCAAGGCCCAATACTTCCTTTGCGATACTCATGGAGATCAGGGCATAATTATCCCAGCTGACCTTCGAAATGGGATCGGGCAATTCCTGCAGCCAGGGGTTTGCTGAACCGGAACCTGCACCAATAGATCCTTTATGATAAAGCACCAGTTCATATTTGCCTCCTTTCTTAGCGGAAGCTATTGCTGAGGCAGCACCGGCGACGGCGGCACCATTATAAGCACCTGCTGTGGCCGCAACGGCGGCTGATTCAATTACTCCATCCTGCAAAGCTTTAAAGAATGCTTCGGATGTTCCCAATTTTGTGGTCCAGTAGTTTCTGAAAAATGTATCGTAATCAGTATTATTGCCCGCCCATTTTAACAGCGAAGCCTGGAATGGCCGCGTCTTAAATAAAGGATTAATGGCAGGCTGCATGAAGCAGGTAAACCCTGATTTCGGCTCTGCATCTCCCCAGCTTTCCAGGTAATGATGCACAGGGACAATATAAGAGCAAAGTTCCGTGGTCTCATCCATTTTTTCGCTGAAAGCGACGCTGAGTTTTACTTTCTTCAACGCCGCCTTAAACTTCTCGGCGTCATAAAAACAATAAGCGGGGTTTGCCCCGGCTATTAAAATAGCGCCAACCTGGCCGCTATCCATTTGCGAAACAAGATCAACAAGATCTTTATCGATACCCTGCCTGTAATTGGAAGTTACAGCCCAATCAATTGTTTTTCCATAAGCACCGATGGCATTGTTTATTGCGTTAACGACAGTTTGAACATTTACATCGTTGCTTCCTGATATCACCAGCGCGGCGCCATTATTTGCTTTGAGATCGGCCACTACTTTGGCAATCCCGGCTTTTAATTTTGTATCTGCAAGTGCAGGGGCAGTTACAGAACCATCCAGGCCGGCCAATATTGCCAATGCCACAGCTCCCGTTTCGGAGGGGCGATGGCTAAACCTTTCGTCAGCACTCCCGCCGGTTGGACTTAGATTTCCCTCAAACTGGTAATGCTTACTCATTTGAGGATCTTTTTCGTCAATCTTTCTACCCTTCGTATAACCTGTAGCATTTTCGACCGGGTTCATCCAACCGCCAAGGAAATCGGCGCCAAGGCTTACGATAACTTTTGCAAGGTCAAATTTGTAGGTCGGCAGGTTCTTTCCAAATCCACTTACTTCGTTGGCGAGCAACATTCCTGCGTATGAAACAGCATCGGCCTGTACATGCCTGCTGTTCGGGTATTTTGCCAGAAATTCTGAAATTATTTGTTTAGTGGAAGGTGAAACTATGGTGCCGGTAAGCAGCACGACAGGTCCGCCGGCAGCCGCCAAACTTTCAGCAATTGTCTTATCTATAAACTCGTAGGTAGTTTCTTCATATTTGTCACCCACTTTTCTCTTTGGGTGAGTAATGCGGTTTGTGTCGTACAAATCCAGCACAGAAGCCTGGGAGCGGGCGGAAGTACCGCCTTTAGTGTACGAAGTTGCCAACGTGTTCCCCTCTATCTTTATAGGTCTGCCATCTCTCACTTTTGCTACAACAGGAATGACCTCCCCGTCCTGCACGAAGGTTGTAGCGTAATAGCTTGCTTCGCCCGGGATAATGTTCTCCGGCTTGTTTGCAAATGGAATAACGTGGCGAACGGGTATTTTGCAACCGGCAGCCAGGGCAGCCGCGGCCGTACTGAAACCCAGGTATTTCAAAAAATCCCTGCGCGGAGATTTGGCATCCATCAATCCTTCCTTCACATCTTCAAAAGGCAATTCTTCCCGAAATTCATTGTCCTCTTTCTTTTGTAAATTTTCGTGGTTAGAAATCTCTCCAAAACTCTGCCAGTACTTTTTTTGGCTCATTTATAGTTAGTTTGAAAATGAATCAACTTGAAAATTTGTTCCGTCGCCGTCAGCTCAACCTGTTTTATTAATAGTGGCACTTCTGACATTCGAGGCCACCGATATCTTTCACTGTTATGCTGTCCATTTTTCCTGACTTGATGTCGTCATGGAACTTCTCATAGATGCTATAAAATTTGTTGCCACTTGTATTTTTATAATCGAAATCGACTTTTGTATTGCGATGGCAGTTAATGCACCAACCCATGCTCAATTCTGAAAACTGCTTCACTTCATCCATTTCAGGGATGTTGCCATGACAGGTTTGACATTGAACTTTGCCGGCCCTTGTGTGTTGGGAATGATTAAAGTAAACGTGATCAGGCAAGCTGTGTATTCTTACCCATTCGATCGGCTTTGCTTTGGAGGGATCCCAGGTAACAGGTTGTTTAGTCGGATCAAATCCGGCCGCCTTGTGCACTTTTGCGATCTCGGCAGTTCCATTAATTTCCCTTCCATCTTTGCCATAAAGTTTGGGCCCTTTTTCATAGGTGGTGATCGTTTTATGGCAGTTCATGCAGATGTTTACGGAAGGAACCGTTGCCGATTTGCCTTCATAAGCATTGCCATGACAGTATAAGCAGTTAATCTGGTTAATGCCGGCGTGGACTCTGTGAGAATAGTAAATGGGTTGCACAGGCTCGTAATCCTTTAGACGCTGAAGCCCAATCGCGGCCTTTGTAACATAATAACCTCCCACAATAAACAGGATTACGGCGATCATAGCTATATATACCTTGTTCCTGAAGAAAGGAACAGGCTCAGGACGCTGAATTCCTTCGGCATCGTCCGACATTTTTTTCAGGTTGCTGTTTACCTGCATTAATATCAGCGCGATGATCGCAAGTATCAGCGAAATAACACCAAAGATGATTGCATTCTGATTGCCGCTGGTTTCAGCCGTGGGAGCCTGATCGCCGACCGGGCCTTTGTTTTTATTGGCAACTTCAGTATTAATATAGCTTACAATCGCCGAAACGTCTTCGAGTTTCAGATCTGGAAAGCCGGTCATCATTGAACCAAACCTGGCCTTTAACCCCTGGGTATACGCATCGTGAGCCATGTACCCTCCGGGATTATTTACCCACTTCAATAATTCTTTATGATCTGCCCACTTATGCCTGTCTTCTAACCCACCTAAGGCAGGACCCGTCGCATCTCTGAACGGGTTATGACAACTCGCACATTTGCTTAGAAAAAGTGTTTTGCCAGCATCCTGCGCCGGTACAGACAAGTAAGAAAAAACGAAAGTTAAGAGCAGGATGTATGGCAGTTTTGAGATAGTTGGTTTATGAAGCATCATT
>Ga0207701_10000277_pt1 | contig 52689 bp, 34 predicted proteins | sample KBSSwiSSwithPhiX_FD_184294 | JGI IMG/M metagenome (GOLD analysis project Ga0207701, IMG submission 184294) | Switchgrass rhizosphere bulk soil microbial communities from Kellogg Biological Station, Michigan, USA, with PhiX - S5 (SPAdes) (version 2) | ecosystem: Environmental > Terrestrial >... | reverse complement strand
ATTTTCATTCAACCTGTACTTGCCTGTATAATTGTCGTAAATAGCCGGATCGACCTGGACTATTTTCTCCTCTGCCAATTTCTTTGCTTCTAATTGCTGCCCGTTCTGCAGCAAAATGGCTTTGTTAACCTCGCCGTTCTCATTCTTCACAAATTTCAACCGGGCATCTACCACCTTCCAGAAAAACTCATTTTCGGACGAAGGGAATATTTCAAACTTGGGTTGACCGCTTAACTGGGCAAATAACCTGTCCTCTGACGTGGTCACTGTCAATACTCCTACATTGGTCATCTCATATCTACCTGTGAATTGTTCCAGGTTTGCCGGTTTTACTTTGGATTGCGAGAAAGAAGATTGTGAATCCAGCTTGTTCCAAACAAAGGCTTCCGCAATTTTATTCGGATCGAAATTTATTTCAGGTTCGGACGTATTCGTAAACATCACAACCGTCATCTTTTCTTTCGGATAGTATGCAAGCTGGGTTAAGAAACCATGAAGCCCCCCGCTATGGGTGACAATATCCATACCCCTGTATGTAGTCAGCCCAAGGCCATATCCATATTTCTGCGGGGTCGGTACATTTCCATTCAGGACCACAGGTGTGAGTGCAGCCTGCAGACTTTTTTCACTGATCACCTTGCCGCCGTACAAAGCCTGGTTCCATTTATGCAGGTCGTCAACGGTTGAATATAGCGAGCCCGCCCCTCCGGCCCACGACATGTCCCAATTAAGTGATTCTTCATACTTGTCACCTTTTTTGGTATAGCCCTTTGCCTCGTGATCAAGTTTTATCCCTGCATTGTGAACACCTGTATTAGTCATACCCAGTGGATCGAAAAAAGTTTCTTTTAAATAATCAGCATATGATTTTTCTGACACTTTGCTGATGATATATCCCAGCAGGAAATAGCCGGAATTGTTATATAGAAAGCGATCGCCGGGATTAAAATCATAGGGGTCATTTTTAAAGTAAGCGATCAGTGAGTCCGGCGAGATTGTTTTGGTAACCCTGTCCAGGAAATCACTCTTGCCGGTATAGCTATGTATTCCCGAAATATGGGTAAGCAGTTGGTGAATCGTTACCTCATCCCCTCTTGGAAAATCGGGGATAAATTTGGAAAGCTTATCATTCACACTTAATAAGTTATTTTCCTGCAGCTTTAAGATAGCTGCGCCGGTAAATTGCTTTGTCACAGATCCAATCCTGAATTTGGTGTCGGGCGTGACAACAACTTTTCCTTTTAAATCAGCATACCCAAATCCTTTCTTATATTGGACCTTATCATCCTTAGCTACCAATACTGCAATGCCCGGATATTCTTTTTCCTTTAATGAGCTGTAAAGGTTGTCGACAATTTTTTCGGACGAGATTACGGGTTGGTCTTTGGCGCCCTTTGCAAGCAAAATTTTAACCACATCATTTCTCCCGCCGATCTTAGCAGCCATGAGCGGCGTCAATCCATTCTTTGCGGCAGCATTGATATTAGCACCACCTTCTTCGAGCAATTTGATTTGATCAAGATTTCCATTTGCCGCCGCCGTGTTTAATTGTTCCGTCATCCCTTCCTTGTCGAGCATCCTGGCAACAAATCCCCATCCTCCTTCAATGTCCTGTACCTTCACCAAAATCTGGTTGCTCCCTTTCACTAATTTCAGAGGAACGAGATCATTATCTTTTACGACGCCTCTCGGAATCCAGTTGTCATGTACCAACTTTCCGTTATGCCATACTTTTATTCCGTCATCACTACCCACGGCCAGCATTACATTGGCAGGAGCCGATGCTTTTATCTCCGCCACTGCATAAGCATAGGCATAATTTTTTCCCGGGAAAATCTCGTCAAGGTTTATAATATCGGTAGAAGGGGAAATGACGTGCCAGTTATAATCTTTATTATTTGCCGGTAATGGTGGAATAGCCTTGCCCGACATGATGTCGACGTGTGTGACGGCGTCTGTTTTAAAAGCCTTTTCCTGTTCGGCATCATCAGGCCTGGATGAATCAGCGGATACAGGCACCGGGCCTGCAACCAACCAGGTGTGCATATACTTTCCAGCCTGGGAAGTACTATATGATGCTTTATCGTATCCTTTCAATTCAACATACTGCCCCTGTGCCAGAGCTGGCAGGTGGCTGGAAACAAAAATTAAACAAACCAGGAAAGTCTTCCTGAAACGATTCAGAAATGAATGGTTACTCATAACCGTAGATTTTAATGAATGTACCGATTTGTCACCGCAACGGGGATTAAATAATTTATAAAAAAATAGGAACACAAGCGATGTAGATTTCAATAAATGAAATGAAGACCAATTTTGTCCTTGCCACTGTATAAAACCGCCAGATATAACCTGACTCATTTGAATTGCGAGTCAGGGCTTTCACTTGAACCGGTCAAAGGTAATTGTTTGCATGAGTTCCGGATTGTCTTTGAATAATTCCGTCCACAACCAAAAGCCCCATTAAAATCTTTATGTGGATGCTGAAAACAACGGAGGAACATCTTATGGCGTCAACGACAGGCAATTTGTGAAATAATGGAATATCTCGACCGTTTGGGAGAAACCGAAATAGACAGCCGGCTTTACTGATGCCTGGGCAAACATTACAGGAGGATATTCAGTCGAAATGAGATTAGCCTGGAGTAGTATGCGATTGAATCCCGGCCCCGGGATTCAGGATCGGATTCGATGTGGCGTCCGACGACGACGATAACGGTAGCTCCCGCGAGAGCCACCAACCCCCGAAAAATCCGTTGGTTAGTTTCAGAAATGGAATGCTGTTGAAGGCTGACCTTGTCAAATGATGAAATCAATCTCAAGTGTTTCTTTCCAATTTTGAGAAGTCTGTTATCCTTCGCTTCGTTCTCCATGATCATCCAGGGGCTTTCCGCAGTGTGGACACACATGAGCTTTTGGTTTTTTTATTTTTCGAATCTCTTCAAGAAATCCTGCAGTAATAATGCCGGCTGGCAACGCAAATACGGGAAGCCCGGCAAGAGAAAGAATACTGCTCAAGGTCTTTCCCAAAGCAGTAATCGGAACGAGGTCGCCATACCCAATGGAGGTGACGGTAACTACAGCATACCACATGGTGGCCGGAATGCTCGAGAACTCATTCGGTTGAGCCTGGTGTTCGGCAAAATAGATCAGGCAGGAGGCAACCACAATAAAAAAAAGTATAAGTATTATCGACAGCTTTAGTTCATTGGCTCTTGATACGAATACATTCCTTACCATTTGTGCCGAACGCATATATGCCGTAAGCCGAAATAATCTTAAAAACCGCAGCAAACGAAAAATACGAAGTATGCGAAGATCAAAGCCAACGAATGCATGCACATAAAAAGGGAGTATAGCGAGCAGGTCAATGAGCGAATCAAGAGAAAGTATATATCGCAAACGGCCGTGAATGCTATGCCGATAGCGGGGATCATGATTGCTGCTCCATACACGAAGGAGATACTCTATGGTAAAAATGATTACGGATACAAGATCAAATACCCGGAAAAACTTTTTATGCGGCTCGTGAATGGATGGAACAGTTTCAACCATGACCGCCGTTACGTTCAATATGATCAGGGTGATAATAAACCCGTTAATGACCCGGTCCCACTTTGTGTCACCCAATTCCGGGTGGAGCAGCACGTGAACCTTTTTTTTGGTTGCATGGTACATTATAGTAATAAGTTTTGGCCGTCTTAAAGTTAGGAAGAATCACCGCGATTTAACGAAATGCCGCATCCCTGATCATAACTCAATGGTCATTGTTCAGTAACCTTTTGGAAATACTGATTTCCTGGGTTGCCACAGCATTTGGCAAGCATCGTTAGTGGCCCGCTGTTTCTACAGTGGGTTTTTTATGAAACCATTAGTGAAAATTTAATTGCTTTTTTACCTATTCGTAACATTAGCACCGAATCTTTTCAGCATTGAGCCGTGTCCAATACCGCAATTCAGCAACTTCTTGCTTTGATGTCGATGGATGCAACGCCTGCGCCAGGGTTTTCGTTTTTGCGAGGACTGTGGGCAGAATCTTTGCATTCGAATGATTTCCCCCGCATGACGAAGCAATCTAATATCATAATACGATAGATTGCGCGAGGTCTATATTAATATGCCCGCATTACGATTTTTTATAGACTTCCCCCACGCTTCCTTTACTCACGTCGGGAAATCTTTAATTTCATTTTTTCGCCTGCGTTGCCCAAATCGTCCGGGGCCTTGTTCCTTGTGCCTTGTCCCTTGTGCCCTGTCCCTTGTCCCTTGTCTTCGCCCCGCCACATAAAATCATCCCCCTCCTATTGTTTATATTCGTTGCCCGAAATAAATAATATGAATATAAAAGTGATAGCATTTGATGCGGATGACACGCTTTGGGTTAACGAACCATACTTTTATGAAACTGAACGAAAGTTTTGTGCTTTGCTTGAAGATTACTTACCCGCCCATTCTGTGTCACAGGAACTATTTAAGACCGAAATGCAAAATCTTCCACTGTATGGGTACGGAATAAAGGCTTTTATCCTCAGTATGGTTGAGACAGCCTTTCGAATTTCAAATAGCACATTGAAAGTTGAAATTATTGAAAAGGCCATTCAGTTTGGTAAGGAGCTCCTGGAAAAACCAATTGAATTGCTGGAAGGCGTCGAAGAGGTGTTGAATGCGCTAAAAGGGCACTATCGATTGGTCGTTGCTACAAAGGGAGACCTGCTGGACCAGGAACGAAAGTTAAAGAAATCAGGAATTGGTCATTACTTCCATCATATTGAAATTATGAGTGACAAGCAGGAAGCCGATTATAAGAAGTTGATCAGGCATCTCGATGTCTCGCCTGAAGAGTTTTTAATGATTGGAAACTCTATCAAATCGGATGTCATTCCCGTGCTCGCAATCGGTGGCCATGCTGTTCATATTCCCTATCACACCACATGGGCCCATGAGAAGGTGGACGACAAGGTCGAGCACTCCAATTTCAGGATTATAAAAAAAATCAATGAAATCCTTCCGCAGTTAATGAGGTGAATTTTCAATTTCGTTAATGCCGATAGTGTCTTCCAAAACAGGTTCTTTTCTGTTTTTTACTTACATTTAATACGCGTTCCATGATTGAAAAATAAAATAACATTGCATGTCACTGATCACCGCCCAAGCAAACAAGGAGCTTGATACTCCCTTTAACCTTTCCCGGGAATACATCGACTTTTACAGGGAAAATGGATTTGTAAAATTGAAACATGTATTGTCCCCGGAAACGATACAATACATGAATAAAACCATTTCGGCCGAGGTCGTTCGACTCAATACACAGCATTTGCCTATGGAGGAAAGAGATACTTATGGAAAAGCTTTTCTGCAAATCATGAATATATGGACCAGGTCAGAGCTGGTAAAAGAAATAGTATTCAGTAAGAGGCTTGCAAAACTTGCGGCCGATCTCATGGGAGTTGACGGCGTACGAATGTATCACGACCAGGCCTTGTTCAAAGAACCGGGCGGCGGGCACACGCCATGGCATGCCGATCAATATTATTGGCCGCTTGCAAATGACAATACTATAACTGCGTGGATACCGCTGCAGGAAACAGGCCTGGAGCTTGGGCCGGTGGAGTTCAGTGCAAAAAGCCAGCAATTGCAGGAAGGAAGGACTCTTAAGATCAGCGACGACAGCGAAAATTACATTCAAAAAAAACTGACGCTCAACGATTTTAAAAAAGTTGTTGAGCCATTTGAAACGGGTGAGGTGAGTTTTCACAGCGGCTGGATATTTCATCGCGCAGGAGCGAATGCTACAAAGAGCATGAGAAAGGTGATGACCGTGATCTATATGGATAAAGACATGCGACTGAAAGCGCCCGATAATGATAACCAGCAGGCTGACTGGGATACATGGTGCCCAGGTGCGGTTGTTGGTGAACTGATCGATACTCCCCTGAATCCGATTATTTATCAAAATTAAGTCGCTGGATCCGTTCACTTTTTTTCAAACCCCGGTAGCGCGGTAAAATTTTCTTAGCCAAATGGACTTTTCAAAGCTTCCTAAGGTGGAACTGCACCTGCACCTTGACTGTTCATTAAGCTATGAGGTAGTCAAAAAATTAAATCCTGCCATTACTTACGACGAATACAAGGAATCGTTTATTGCTCCTTTCAAATGCTATGACCTGGTGGATTATTTAAAAAGGGCTGTTAAAGGATTTGAGTTGATGCAGACAAAGGAACAATTGCACCTTGTGACGCGAGATCTCTTTAAGCAATTAGAGGCGGATAATGTTATCTATGCAGAAATACGTTTTGCCCCATTATTACATATACAACAGGGGCTGACGGCAAGGGATGTTGTCACAACCATTAACCAGACCGTAAATGAAGGAATCCAGGAAACGGGAATAGAAGCAGGATTGATTCTCTGCACTCTTCGGCATTTTACTGAAGAACAGAGCATGGACACTGTTACGCTTGCACATGAATTCAGAGGGACAAACGTCGTCGGATTTGATATTGCAGGCGATGAGGCAGGCTTCCCGGTCGCCAACCATGTCGCGGCATTTCATTACGCACAGGCAAAAGGAATTTGCTGCACGGCGCACGCCGGTGAAGCAAAAGGACCAGGAAGCGTCTGGGAAACTGTCCGTCATTTTCATCCGCACCGTATCGGTCACGGAGTCAGGAGCTGCGAAGACAGCGTCTTAATCGAATTTCTCAAAAAAGAAAATATTCACCTCGAGGTTTGTCCCACAAGTAATATTCAGACCAATGTTTATGAAAAAATAGAAGATCATACCGCCGATAAGATCTACCATTCCGGCGTTTCCATGAGCATCAACACGGATTGCAGGACCATATCTGATACGACACTGACAAAAGAATATGGAATCATGGAGAAAATATTTAACTGGAAAGAAGAGCATTTTCTCAAATGCAACCTGGAAGCGATAGCACATAGCTTTTGCAGCAAAGACAAAAAAGAAAAACTCGCCGAAAAATTGATTTCGGGTTTTGTTTGACGTCGCGTTTAACACTGTTTCAGGAACTACCTATCGTTTTCAGTAAATCCCCCGACGTGGAGCACCGGGAGTCAACTATCTTTCTTTCAAACCGAGTCAGCGAGTTTTACAGATGGTGCAATTATAACTGGGCAATGTTTTTGCTTAAACTAAATTCCTACTGCGAAGACGGCCAGGGCATTCCTTTTCAAAAAAGGAAATTCTGACATTTGAAGATCGCCATCAATTCCATTTTTATTTTTTTAATTCCTGTGTCTTTGCCGGTTTCAATGTGCGCAGGTAAGAATAAATGGCTTTCAGTTCCGTGTCGCTCATCCTTCCAAAAGACTTCCACGGCATGGGGCTTTTCGGAATTAGTTTTCCCATTCTGAAGCGATCTACAAAATTCTTTTGTGACCAGCCAAATATGCGACTACTGGAGTCAGGTGTCAGGTTGGGAGTAATGAAACCCTCAATCTCTCCACCACCCGCAAAGCGTTCGCCGGTATAGTCACCGCTAAGTGTACGTTGGGAGTGACAGCCCACACAGTTTGCGACATTATTGGCGAGGTATTTACCATAAGCAGCATTGCTATCCACTATAACCGATTTTTCAACCGAACCTTCAGGACCCACGGGCGACACCATGAATGCCTTGACGCCCTTGCCCAAAAAATTAAGTGAATGCTGTGGCACTTCATGTCTCACCGGCTTCTGTGCACGCAAATAAGAGATGATCGCCGTGAGGTCCTCGTCTGACATATTGCTGAAGGGCATGAAATTAAAAACCACTGTTCCGTCTGCGTGCACCCCATAACGCAATGCCCTCGCTATTTCGGCGTCCGTTAAATTTCCAATGCCTGTTTCTTTATCGGGAGTAATGTTTCTCGAATATATTTTTCCAACAGGTAGATCAAACACGACTCCGCCAGTAAGTGGCACTTCCTGGCCCAGCCGTAACAGAGAATCTGCATCAGACCTGCTGTGACAATCCGCACAATGAGCGGCACCAAACACCAAATGCTTTCCTTTTAAAATTACGCTGCTGTCAGTTGAGGCGGCTATTGCGGGATAAGGCCGTTCGTAAGTCACATTTTGACGTGCCAGTACGGTAAGTGTCAGCCCCATAATTATAAACAAGAGGACGAGTCCGGTCCATTTAAAGATTTTCTTTACTGTTCTCATGATTTTGGTTTGAATAGGCCAAATTACCGTCGCAGCCGACAGCCCAATAGTATTCAATGTGTGAATTGTTGAAAACAATGTATGAGTTGCTGAATGTAATGGTATATTTCACCCCGGCTTTGCCTTGATATTTTAATGGCAAAAGGCAAGAATGTATAGTTGTTGGTTACCAGATCTTAAAAAAAATGAAGCCACCTTCGCAGGTGACTTCATTTACAATTCTGAATTCAAACCGTCTTCTATTGTTTTATAAATTTCATACTCTTATTTCCGTCACTGCTTTTCACTGTGATGATGTATACTCCTTTTGCTAATCTTTCAACCGGGAGGTCTATTTGATAGCCCTTGTTGTGTTTGCTTTGCCAATAAATCCTTCCTGAAACGTCGGTAACAGTCACCATAACGTTTTTGGCTGCTCCTGCAATTTTTACTGAGGCCGGGCCGTGCGAAGGGTTGGGATATACCAGCGCATCAAATTCCGCGACAGGCGCTTGAACCGGCAGGTCAGAAATCACAACAGGTCTGCTCCCGGTAGGATTGCAAGGTTCTCCTACAAATAATTCGTAACCATAAGGGAAAGAAAAAGCACCGAAAAAGAGTTTGCCGCTACCATTTACCAACTTACCAAAATTGCTAAGTCCATCTGTTCCTGTGCCAGTCTCTTCTTTTGTGTTGGTAGCAGTGCCATCCGTGGACCACAGATGGCCATCATACCCATTAACAAAGAAAACTTTGCTTCCAACTCCGCAAAACCCAAAAGGATAACTTCCAAATGAGGGATTAATATCCTTTACCAATTCTGTGTTATTTGAAGATCCTTTGCTTTTCCATAACTCTGTCCCCGTCACGCCGTCATCGGCGCTAAAATATAAGGTCCCATTGACATCAGTCAAATAGAACGGATAAGAATAACCCTGTGGATTTATATCCTTGACTATCTGGGTCCCGTTTGCTGTGCCGTTGGTTTTCCACAGCTCTGCTCCAACGGCTTGTAAATCTGTAGCCGAAAAGTAAAGCGTATTATCTGAAATACAGAATACCTGGGCATTGGGATTATTGACATAGTCATAACGTGCGGGAGTAATATTTTTCAACTTGACGGTTCCTTTTTGCGAGCCATCACTTTTCCATAATTGATAGTTCAGACCAACCCCGTCATAAGCTCCGAAATAGACTTCTTTTTTGTAAGCGATCAGGCTATAGGGGCCCGAACTATTAAAACCCGGATAAATGTCGCTGACCATTTTTGTTCCTGAGATCGTCCCATCACTCTTCCAAAGTTCAATTCCATGTATCCCATCGTCCGCAATAAAATAAACAGTATTTCCGATGGTTACAAGGTAAGAGTCGAAAGCCAAACCCGAGGCTAATTTGATTGTACCACTCTGTGTGCCATTGCTGCGCCAAAGTTCAAAACCATACGAATTCTTATTCCCCAAAATATAAAACGGCATTCCGTTATCTGTGATGGCGAAATTGGTAACATAATACACGCTACGGTCAATATCATAAACCAGTTTTTTCAACCCTGCACTTGTACCATTGGAGCTGTAGATAGTGGTACCGACAGAATTGTCGCCAATAAAATAATTATACCCGTTTTTATAAATAAAGCTATTGGGATACGACCCATCAGTTCCCGGAGTGATCTCGTTAAGGAGAACTGTGCCGTTTGCGGTTCCATCTGATTTATAAAGTTCATAATTTTTGTCTGGCGTAAATGCAGCGAACATAACTCCATTAGCCGTTTCTGATATTCCTTTGTAAAATGATCCCGCATAAGATCCCAACGTGCTTTTGTTGATATCCTTCACAAGCTTAGTACCTGACTCACTTCCATCTGATGACCATAATTCCGCTCCGTTCACATCCTCAATTGCTCTAAAAAGAAGTTTGTTATTGCAGAAGGTGAGATTTTCGGGATAAGATGGATTGCTTCCCGGCTGTATATCTTTAACTATGGTTGTCCCGGCATTTGTGCCGTTACTCTTCCACAATTCATTTCCATTCGTAAGATCGAATTTTACAAAAAAGAAATTGCCGTTTGCCACAGCAAAATTGTAAATATATTCGCCCGGCTCAAAGCTTTTAACAAGTGTCGTATTGGATGCGTCGCCCGCCGTTACCCATAGTTCGTCATAGGCATTAGATGAAAAATTGATAGCCTTGAAATATAGCAAGTTGTTAACTACACGTGCATCCGGAGGAACCACCACACTATTGCCGGGCGATTCGGCAAGGTCTTTTACCAAAACAATTCCATCATTATTTGATGCATCATATTTATACAGGCCGTTTCCGTCCGCAGGAGTATTCCCGGAAAGATAAAGGACGCTATTCAAAATCGGGAAAGGCTTGTTCAGGGAAGGGTCAAGATAAATCTGTTCTATGTACACGTCATTGAATCCGTTTGCAAAGTGAGTGCCGGCCACGGTCCCGTCTGATGACCACAAGCGGCGACCAGTTCCATCATTTGCAGAGAAATAAAGTTTGTTATCATAGGACGTGAGTTGCAACGGAAAGTCGACATAAGGCACACCTGGCGTAAGAAGTGTTGTGCCAGAAAACGTCCCGTCAGACTTGAACAGCTGATAGCCGAAAGAAAAGTCATAAGTACTAAAAAAAACATCATTATTAACGGCTGTTAATTCCACAATTTGTGAGAAATCCCCCATATCCCTCACCAATGAAGTTCCATTTTCCGTACCATCCGTTTTCCAAAGTTGCGTACTGAAGTAAAATGAATTGTACGTCACAAAAAAAACGGTGCCGCCCGCATTTACAAACTGAGTGGGATAACTCAAATCGGTCCCGGCTTTGATATCTTTCAAAATGTGGGTGCCGGCTTCAGTACCATCAGATACCCAGGGCTCCATACCATTCTCCTTCGTATACGCTGCAAAGTATAACAGCCCATTGGCCGCAACAATGTTCTGAACATAACCATCAACTCCTGGGATTATATCTTTTACGAGATAAGTCCCGGCTTCAGTTCCATCACTTCGCCATAACTCACGCCCATGGATATAGTCGTCCGCCGAAAAATAGCTGACATTATTAATAACTGCGAAAGAAGTAGTATTGCCAGTGGGGGCGTTAAAAGGATCGCTGCCTGTCGTGGACGTAAAGAGAATATCCTTAGATAGCCGGAAACAGGTAGATCCAGAGGCCGGAAGTTTGGCAGCAACGTTGTCGCGGGGGGCCAATGACGTCTGCAATGAAATCGATCCGGTACCCGGAGATATAGCACTCGCTTTGATTGTTTTCAAAATCGTGTCAAGCGAGGCTTCTCGAAAATTCACTTGAGTTTCTTTTAATATCCCGGCGGAGGTATTGGGACCATAGGGCAAACGGGACGGGATTATCTTCTTATTGTAACGTTCCCGATCTTCTGAAGGGATCGGGTAACGCGGCTGCTGTGCTATGACTGGAATTTTCAGGTTAATAACAATGATGCATAAATAGGTAAAAAATTGATACTTCATAAACTCATTTTTTGGTTATCAGTAAAGAATAGCGGGTGGTTATCAGAGCAGTCCATTTTAAGGTGGGTGATAATCACATTTTGAAACTATTCTGCAATAAATGATAGCTTTCTGCATGGAACGACATTTCCAAAGGTCAATACGTTAAATTGTTCGCACGACAAAACTCTTTTCATACCCGATTATGGAACAGCTTTCGCACATAACTAAAACTTCATACAGGAATTATTCTACGTTGAAAAAAATGACCTGCCGCCTTTATAAGCGTATCAGTCCCATATTTGGTGTGATAAATTTTTTAATGGCAATAAAATCCTCGCAGGGCCGGATAGTGTGATCTCAATTACTGCTGAAAGCCTGGTTCTATTTGAAGTCTGTTACAGGGGGTATTTGAGGATGTCGCCGGAGATGGAAGCCGACGCTCGTACACTTAATCTATTTCACTTCTAATTTACCTTAATTTAAGACAAGCCGAAGACAAATTTTACAATTAGACTATTTGAATTGGTAGTTGGCTTTTTTTAGGGGAGTTGGACTAACAACTTCATTAACTTTACCCATATCACTTAAATCCGGAATAAAGACAAGATCAAGGACATGCTGACAACCGACATCAAGACCCGCCTGACAGATGCGATAAACCAGAACGCACCTTCATTACAATCAAAAAGGATTACTGCCGGTTTCGACGGATTTCTTGACACAATCGTGCAGGTGATCAAAGAAAAGGACGAACGTACCGGGACTACTTTCTTCAAAACCATAAAAGAATTTGGCGATTACATTGTCGAAAAACATGGAGCAAGCTTTAGCCTCGAGCTCAACGTTGAAAGCGTAAAGCTCGGCGGCAACATGCCCATAATGGCCAACGCATTGGGACGATTCGGCGTAACGGTAAATTGTATCGGCACGCTTGGTTACCCCCAGATTCACCCCGTTTTTAAAAACTTTCCCTCCACTTGTCGTCTTTACAGTTTCGCAGAGCCTGGCTTGTCAACAGCCCACGAATTTAATGATGGTAAGATGATGATGGCCCAAATGGGAGCGGTCAACACTTCCGGGTGGGACAAAATAACTGAGATCATAGGCATTGAAACCCTGGTTCGCCTTTTTTCGGAGAGCCAATTGATCTGTTTACTCAACTGGAGTGAGATAGATGTTTCCACTGATGTGTGGAAGGGGTTGTTGCAAAATATTCTTCCGGCTTACCAGGCAAACACAAAACAGCTGATGTTTTTTGATTTGTCTGACTGCTCCAAACGAACCAGTGAAGCCATCTCGGAAGTTTTCTTTCTGTTGGACGGATTTTCAAAATATGCAAACGTGATCTTAAGCCTGAATAAAAATGAAACCGGCATTTTGTATCGCACAATGTTTTACAAAGACCCGGGTACAAACCTTGCCGGCGCTGGCAGGGAGTTGTTTGAAAGATTGTCACTACATACTTTGTTAATTCATTCGTCCAAAGAAGTTATCGCCATCAACAAGGAACAACTTGTGACCATGAAAACCTTCTTTACTCCTGCGCCGAAAATCTCAACCGGTGCGGGCGATAATTTCAATGCAGGATTTTGTGCCGGGCAATTGCTGGACCTCGACACCGAATTGTCGATCGTGCTGGCGAATGCTTTTTCAGGTTTTTATGTCCGTAATGGCATAAGCCCTGAAGCGAAAGATATTATCGAATTCGTTCAAATAAATTAACCATGCAATTAAAAATTTATGATGATCACCACAAATTGTCTGATGCAGTTGCTGATGAAATTATGTCGCTGGTAAAAACCAAACCCGGTGCGGTGCTCTGTTTAGCTTCCGGCGAAACACCACGACTAACTTGTCAATTGTTCGTACAAAAGGTGAAGAATGAAAAATTAGATATTAGCCAGCTCACGATGATTGGACTTGATGAATGGGTAAACATACCGCCGTCCAATGAAGGAAGCTGTCACTATTTTTTCAAGAATGAATTGATAAACCCGCTTCATATCCCGGAAAAACAGGTACACCTGTTCGACGCAATGTCTGATAAGCTGGAGGACGAGTGCCGCAGAATGGACGCCTTAATTCGTAACAACGGCGGCATTGATCTCATGATAGTGGGAATAGGGATGAATGGTCATATCGGTTTCAATGAACCTGGTGTTTCATTTGATAATTATTCGCACGTCATTGACCTCGATGAAACAACGCTTACAGTAGGTCAAAAGTATTTTAAATCAAAGGCTACATTACAAAAGGGGATCACGCTTGGGTTAAAACATCTGCAGGAGTCAAAAAAAGTCTTGCTCTTGGCAAACGGAGCTAAAAAAGCAGGTGTTGTCACGAAAACGGTGGAAGAAGAAGTCACGAACACATTTCCCGCAAGCATTATGCAAACACACGCCAATGGATTTGTGATGGTAGACAGGGAAGCTGCTTCTTTATTAAAACAAAAAAATTAAGCGCTTATCCCCGAATGAAACTCAGCGAAGCCAATAAAGTAAGGATACTGTATTTTCTTGTCTTCTGCTGCACGGCGGCATGGCTTCCGATATTTGCCGACTATTGTAAAGACCGTGGTCTTAGCGGCATAAAAACCGGTATCATTCTGAGCATTACGCCGGTCATGATGTTCCTGGTACAACCGTTTTACGGAATGATAGCCGACCGGTTTGGTTATAAAAAAACATTACTTCTTTCTTCATTGCTGGCATCGTGCTCTTACGTTTTCTACCTGTTTGAGGGAGGATTCGCGTATTTATTTCTCGTGACCATTTTCATGGCTTTATTCTATAATACGCTTCAACCTGTATTGGATAGTCTTTCATTAAGACTGGTGAAAAAAAATCCTGCTTTTTCTTATGGCACCTTGCGTATAGCAGGAGCTGCGGGCTGGGCATTCACGGGCATTATCAATGGTCAGTTGATCGACGCAATGAATATCACGGTAATATTTGCCGTGTCAGCAATAAGCATGTTCCTTACTTTCCTGTTTGCATTTAGTCTGCCGAACGATCATGATGCTACGTCGGGGACCGGTGAAATTGCTGCTCCGGAACAGAGTTTTAAAAACGTGAAAGAAGTATTTGAAAATAAACTCTTGCTTTTCTTATTGCTCTGCGTGTTCCTGATTTCAGCAGGAACCACCACTATCTGGAATTTTTATTCCACTTACATGAAAGAAAACGGAGCTTCTGCTTCCCTTGTCGGTTATGGGCTTTCGCTGCAGGGACTTTGTGAGTTGCCCCTTTTTTATTTTTCCGCCAGGATTATTGCAAGATTTGGAATAAGGACCACACTTCTCATTACAGTTTTTGCCGTAACATTAAGAATGCTGTTGTACAGCATTGTAAGAAATCCTTATGCGGCACTTCCAATTGAATTACTCCATGGAGTTTCCTGGTCACTCTTTTGGGTAGTGTGCGTGGAATACGTAAACATCCTTGTGCGGGAAACCTGGAGAGTTACCGGCCAATCACTTTTATATGCCGCATATTATGGAATTGGTGCTATTGTGGGCAATTTATGGACAGGTTACCTGCAGGATACAAAAATGAAGGTGGGGGAAATCTTCTTGCTGAATGCAGGAATCGCTGCAGGTGTAGGATTGCTTATAATATTGTTTATGCGCAATAAAAAGACGAAAAAAGAAAAGGAAAGTTTAACCCACGGAGCTGTTGCCCAATAGCAAATCTTCCCATCACACCGTTATCGTTTCATGTATCCCTTCACGCATACGTTCAATATACCAGTCAACAAATTTGGCAACATCCAATTCAATGGGCGCATATGGACCGGGCTGATAATGGCTTGATTCCACGCCATGGAAATTATTTTCACATAGTTTCCAATCCTGCTCTCCTGTTATTCGCCAGAAATCTGTCAATCGTTCCGATGTATAATCAATGCCCTCTTTAGCATTCTTGTCCACCAGCCAGGCCAGGTCGATAATCGTTTTTGACGGGCTCATTGCGGTAAGCCGCATTGTCCACATATAATCGCTTACTGCATCCATCCAAAAATTAGGGAGCACCACCAGGCCAAGCACACCTGCATCATAGTCCTTGTGATCACCCATGGGAATTGCCACAGCTTTGCCATCCAAACTATAACTCTGCACACCGGGTCTCAGCGGATAACGGACAGCAAAATGAAATGTGTCATTCTTGAAATCAACATTATTTATTTGTAACCCTTTTTGCTGCCACGCAACCCGCCGCACGGCAAGCTCTTCGTCAGCAGACTCCTTTAGATTCGCCCCGATGACGGCACTGCAATATTCAGGATGTGCAGGTCCGCAATGATAACATTCGCGAAAGTTTTCCGCCACTAATTTCCAGTTGGTTCTAAGTTCGTACTTCGCAGTGTAAGCGACTTTTGCTGCATCAACCCGGAATGGTTGCAGGAACGGAGCATAGTCCTTCATTACCTTTCTAAAATCGGGCGGATCAGCAGCAAGGGAAATAAAGATCAATCCTTCAACCACATTAATGTGTACCGGGTGCAAGCCAAATTGGGATTTGTCAAAGTCATCCGGCATAAGCCTTGCCTTGAATAAGCTCCCGTCCTTTTCATAGACCCATTGGTGATAGGGACAGACCAGCTTTGGTGCATTGCCCTTTTCTTCCAGGCAAATCAATGAACCCCGATGACGGCATGTGTTATAGTGAGCATAAACTTCACCGTTATTACCCCTGATGATAATTACAGGATCCTTGTAAGCCGTATAAATAAAATAATCTCCCGGTTTTGGAATAGCCGCCGTAGTGCCGGCAAACAGCCAGTATTTTTTCCAGATATGTTCCCATTCGCATTCAAATACCTGCTGATCGGTATAAAAGGGCTGTTCGAGACTCCAGCCCGACCGGTATTGTTCTAACAGTTGCTCCACATTGGCTGTATTCATATGACAATAGCTTTGCTGTGCTCTTGTAAATTTACTGAATATTGGCAAGCCCGTGCAGACTTCAATTTTTAAAAGAAGTATCTTCAGCATTCAACCTTCCTGTATATGATTTTGGAACATGTGGCAATCTGGACAACGCAACTCGAAGCACTGAAAAATTACTACATTAAATATTTTGATGCAAAAGCAAATGACAAATACACGAATCATAAAAAAAATTTTCATAGCTATTTCCTGAGCTTTAAGTCGGGTGCCCGTTTGGAATTGATGATGATGCCAGGCATTCCCGCTAATCAAAATGATACCGTACAAAAACAACATACTGGAATTATTCATTTAGCATTTGGAGTGGAGACTATGAATGAAGTAAATATAAAAGCGAAAGCTCTTGAAGCCGATGGTTACCCGATCCTCAGTGGTCCCAGGAAAACCGGGGATGGATATTATGAATTCGAAACCCTTGACCCCGATAACAACAGGATAGAAGTTACCGCGACATGGACCGCAAACTGAATTTTACATTATAGGTAATAATCTTTACGTCCTTTTAAAACCCAACAAATATGTTGCAGAAGCTTTTCATTTTTATAGCCGTCACCTGTAGTCTCTCTTGCGCCAGTGAAAAGAAGTGGACGCTCGTATGGAGCGACGAGTTTGACTATACAGGTTTACCGGATCCAAAGAAATGGACAGCCGAAACAGGCGGAAATGGCTGGGGTAACCAGGAGTTACAATTTTATACCTCTGGCCGGGAAGAAAATGCCAGGGTAAATAACGGTGTGCTCACCATAGAAGCAAGGAAAGAAAATTGGGACAACATGAAATACACTTCTGCGCGTTTGATTACTAAGGGAAAAGGTGACTGGCAATACGGTAAGATTGAAGTAAAGGCAAAATTACCGAAAGGAAGGGGCACCTGGCCGGCCATCTGGGCAATGGCTTCGACAGAACCAATGAAATGGCCCGACGACGGTGAAATTGATATAATGGAACATGTAGGATTTGACCAGGGAACTATTCACGGGACTATTCACGTCAAGAAATACAATCACATTATTGGAACGCAAAAAGCAAATACGATCAAAATAAATGATTGCTCTGAAAATTTTCATGTGTACAGTATGGAGTGGAACAAGGATTCATTGAAAATAGGAGTTGATGGTAATAACTATTTCAGTTTCGCTAATGAGCATAGCGGGTACGATGCATGGCCTTTCGATAACAAGATGCATTTGCTGCTCAATATAGCTGTAGGCGGGGGGTGGGGTGGCCAACAGGGAATTGATGATTCCATCTGGCCTCAACGAATGGAAATTGATTACGTACGTGTCTATCAGCAATGAATACTGGTTACTGGTTAACAGTTACCTGTTTCCAGTTACCGGGAACCAGTAACCGGGAACCGGAAAAATCTTAATCTGTGACGAAGTTCCTTTGTGAACTCTTAACCATCCTCTAACACAATTGTTACGTAAATTGTATGGAGGAGGACGTGAGTATGAAAAAGGTCTTTTTATTTGTTATGATTTCTGCACTCGGTATTACTGCATTTAGTCAGACCAGGATTGCCCCGCAAAAAAGCAAAGACGAAATCTTAAACGAAACTTATTGCACTGGTCTGTTTTCAACCTTAGACGCCGTTTATTTTGACCTAATGGATAACAAGGTTAGTGGAACAGTGGTAGGTTATCAAAATGTGCTGGATTGGTTGCAGGGAAGAGTTGCCGGGCTAAACGTATATTCTTCAAAATATAACAGGCGGATACCCTTTATCCGCAACCAGAGAGCGGGAGTATTTGTAGACGAAATTCCTGTAGATTATGACTATCTCAGTATGCTGCCGGTGACTGATATTGCCATGATAAAAGTTATCAAGGGGCCTTTTGCCCATCCATTAGCAGGGACAGGTGGAACGATTGCTATTTATACCGTTCGCGGTGGTGATGAAGAAGAACCGGTTGACGAATAATAATCATGATTTGTCCAGATGGTTGGTGGTGGTTGGTCAGAGCGGCCGGTTTAGTCAATGGTCATACTTTTAGGTGACCAATAACTGATAGCCGATCCCCACACCCGCAGCCATGACCTACACCCCCGCTTCAACTTATTTGAATTTCAGGTTCAGTGAAATAATATTTGCATTCAATGGTGTGGACCTTGCATAGTGACCGTAACGAAGCTCAAGCATATTAAAATGGCTTAGTCCAAATACTCCCTTTGCCGGTGAAATGCGAAACCCGGCTCCAAAGAAATTGCTACTGAATTTTGAATAATCAAAATTGCTGGTGTAATAATTATCAGACGCCGTATGCATCTGATAAGGTGCAAAATAGTCCGCGGCACTTTGATTGTAGTATCGGTAAAAAGGAGTTATCGACAAGAACGGGCCGATCTTCACCGGGGTTTCAATATCTATAGTATGTGAATTGATTCCCCAATCATCGTGATAGTACCGGTAAAAAGTCCTTATGATCACCTTGTCCCCTGCAAAATAGTTGGCTCTGAATCCTACAGGAATTTTGAGCCGGCTATCGGGCAAATTTTCTACGTGCAAGGAATTGTCGTTAAAATATACTCTGTGAAATGGCAGCCCAAGATATCCGTTTTGATATATGAAATCCAGCAAGAACATGAGTTGTAACCGATGATTGATGATTTGCGACCACGATAATGAGCTGCTATAAGAGTGTCTTGGTTTCGAAGGATAATTGTTATCATCCTCATCGCCCCCTCCGCCATTGCCCGTTCGCAACTCAACCGGAAGGATGTATTTAAGGTTATCAAAATACGCCTGTATTCTCGCTGAAAATTCGCCGCTCCTGTTATTTGTCTTTTTTGCAAAACTGAGATTAGCGCCAAAGGACTTGTAATCGAATTCTGAAGAAATGGAAGCGCCGGCGCCAAAAGTTGTTCCCTTCTTTTCGTTCTCTATTGTCCATGAAAGCGAAGGATAAAACCTTGTATCAGCACTGGAAGCCGAAGAAATGGTGTGCGGGTCAACGTTATCAGATGAGGCAGATGTGTAGTGATCAATACCTGCTTCAAGAAAAAGACTATGTTTCCTGTTTCTTCGGTCCCATTTGGAAAATTTAAGATCGATTGAGCCCGAATAGTCGGATAGTTTTTCTGTGCCAATACCACCTGTGACCGCAGAATTATTTCCATCCTGGCGATAATAGCTGGATACAAAATTGGCCTCTTCGAACGTAAGCTTCCTGCTCTTGTACTGCGATGAATCTTTCGTAGCCGGTTGTGCAAATGCTGAAAACAAAGTAAGCACCAGGCCAACAATCGATAAGCATGTCCTTTTCATTATTCTCTCTTTTTATTTTCCAGGTTTTAGTTGCAACCGCAGCCCCCGCCAGTTTTACCACCATTTGCTCCTGATGCTCCCTCACGATATGACTGAAAACTCGATTCTGTCTTTTGTATCTTACGATTACCGAGAACCATCTCTGCGTCGTTCAACCTATTTTTCTGATACTCCTTTACAGGTGTGCATGAGCACGCAACCGAAGTCGCCAACACAAAGCCAACAACTGTCTTTACTCCGTAATCTTTAATTCGCTTTTCAATCATTTTAGTGTTAAGTTTTTTGATGTATGGATTTTGTTATCGTCGTCTATGATGATGCAGGCCAGGCCTTTGACCTGGTTGATCAGGTTCAACCCGGCCCCTATTCCCATGATCATTACAGGTGTGGCCATCGCATCGGCTATTTCCGCATTTGGACAAACGATGGTTACACTTTTTATCCCGCTTACGGGCAGCCCGGTTTTAGGATCAATGGTATGAGAATATTTTTTCCCATCGATCAGTACAAACTTTTCATAGTTGCCGGAAGTGGCAATCGATGTATTGGTAACGGATAGACTGGCAAAAGGATGATGTGCCGCATCGGGGTCGGCAATCCCGATGGTCCATTCCTTTCCATTGGGTTGAAGGCCCCAGGCAGTCAGGTCCCCGGCAGCGTTTACAATACCGCTTTCAACGCCGTTTTTACGGAGAACAAATTTGGCTCTTTCGGCGGCGTATCCTTTACCAATGCCCCCAAAGCCTATCCGCATTCCTTTTTCTTTCAAAAAAACGGAATGGCTGTTGTTATCCAGCAATATGTTGTGGTAATTAATAAGCCTTACCAGTTTCTTTGCTACGGCTTTATCGGGCAAGGAAGTCATGGTCTTATCAAAATTCCATAGCTTCTTGTCAACTGATCCGTAAGTGATATCAAATGCACCTTGAGTAATTGAGGATATCCTCTTAGAACGGAAAATAAGATCATACACTTCTTTATCTACGCTAACCGGTTTAATTCCTGCATTTCGATTTATAAGATTGGTTTGACTGCTTTCATGAAAAGTGGTCAATAAAGCCTCAATGCGCCTGATCTCAGCAATGGCTTCTTCTATTCTTTCGGCGGCCCACTCTGCATTTTCTGAAACAACAGTTATTTCGAAACGGTTGCCCATCAATCTCAGCACTTTCCTGTGAATGGCCTGTCCGACGTCCGCCGCATCAGTTATTTGCATTCATCATATTTTTTAAATTGGAAATAAATTCATTGGTGGTTTCCCCGGGAGCGCCTTCCCACGTATGAATTATTTTTCCCCCTGCATCCAACAAAAGAGTATACGGAAAACTTCCCTGCGGATTGTATTTGTCAGCCAGGTGGTCGTTTTTTTTCTGTTGTTCTTTGGACAGTTGATTTTTCTTTAGCCGCGGAAAATCAGCGTTAAGCAACACCAGGTTGCTGTCCGAAAATTCTTTAAAAGCAGGGTCGTCAAATAGTTCCCGGCGTAAATTGATACAGGGTACACACCAGTCTGAGCCTGAAAAATTTAATAAAATGAACTTGTGTTCTTTGAGAGCCCTTTCTTTCGCAAACTCAAAATCGGTTTCCCACCCGCTGGTTAATATAAAAAGTGAAATCCCTGCAACGAGGCTTGCAAGTCGCATAAGTTTTTTTTTCGTTTCGAAGCTAACGCATAGAAAATAAAAAAAGTGTGACTTTGGGTACATTAACATTTGATTAAAGTCACCGGATGTAGCCAGCCAGGAGGGGGTCACTCCAGTCCAAACATGCCCCTATTTAACTGCTGCAATAATTGCATTTTATGCTCAGCTGCGATCAACAGTGAAATATTGTGCGGACTACCCCCATAAGAAACCATTCGGACAGGTATGTTCATGATGGAACCAAAGAGCTTTTTTATAATGGCAGAGGTTTGAGAGATTTCATTCCCAACTACAGAAATGATGACCTGGTTATGGTCCACCTCGGTAGTGCCAAAAGGCTCCAGCTCTTTTAATATTTCCTTCAGAAAAACGGGATTATCTATCGTCACAGACACCGCAACTTCTGAAGTGGTGATCATATCGATGGGAGTACGGTATTTTTCAAACACTTCAAATATTTTGCGAAGAAACCCATATGCAAGAAGCATGCGGCTGCTTTTAATCCGGATAGCGATGATATTATCTTTTGCTGCCACAGCTTTCACTCCCACACTTCCTGCTTCCTGAGCGATCAGTGTTCCTTTAGCAGTTGGCTGCAAAGTGTTGAGCAGCTTAACCGGTATTTTGTACGTTTGTGCCGGCCAGATGGAAGCCGGATGCAAAATCTTGGCTCCAAAATAAGCGAGTTCGGCAGCTTCATCAAAGCTCAATTGTTCTACCGGCACCGTTTTCTTAACTACTCTTGGATCATTATTGTGCATGCCATCAATATCGGTCCATATTTCACAGACTGTAGCATTGATAGCGGCGGCGATCAATGAAGCGCTGTAATCGCTTCCGCCCCGTTTCAGGTTATCGACCTCTCCCCTTGCGTTGCGACAGATATATCCTTGCGTCACAAAAAACTTCTTGTCTTTGTATTGCTGCAACAACTGGCTCAATCTTACTTTAATGCTGCCAATTTGCGGTTCATCGTAGCTATCAATGGTCATGAATTCGAGCGCCGGCAGCAAAACATGGTCAATCCCCTGTTCTTCGAGATATGTGCAAAAAAGCTTTGTAGACAATAATTCTCCCTGCGCAAGGATGTCCTTGCTCAAAGCTTCACTGAAAGAAATTTTTAAAATGATATTTAGAAACTCAAAATGTTCGGCAAGGATATTTTTTGCCTTTTCAAAAGTTGCAGGTTTTTTTAAGAGGTCAGCTATGAAGGCCTGGTAGTGCGCTTCCAATGTATCAATAGCCTGCTTGGCCGCACTCCGATCTCCTTTAGCAATATGTTCACCGATAGCGACGAGCGCATTTGTAGTTCCCGACAACGCCGACAAAACAACCATTACCGGCTCCGTTTCTCTGGTCACCAGCGTAACGATCTGGTGCATGCGTTCTGGTTTGCCCACACTGGTGCCACCAAACTTCATAACTTTCATAACATGATCAAATTTGGGTGCAAAAGTATTTGAAGGGCGGGTTGCGTCCAAATGAAATTGCGGTGGCGAATTTTCGCCTTATTGGAAAAATATAAATTTCTGCTTGTCCTGATTCAATCGAAAAAAAAGATTATGACCCGAAGAAGAATCTGTTAATAGATACCGGCTAGTTTGAAATATGATTTACAAATGCCCGCTTCAGCCTGTTTGAAATGTCATAAAGCACAATGCAGTTACTCATCTGAAAAATCCAGGACAATAAGATCGTCATAACTCTTAGTATAAAGCTTTTCGTTGCGGATGGATAACATTCGGATCCATTCATGTTGCGCCGCTTCGAAAATTTAATCACTGTAACAAATATTTGATACGATTATAAATCAACGCCGAACTTTTTTCCCAACGCTTGCAGGTCGCTTACGACAGCATCCAACAGGCACATCCCATTTTGGCGTCTTTCAATTTCAATTTCCCTTTCCGGATCGCCGGGCACCAACACTTTTTCTTCGCCGGGAACCGTTTTGCAAGATCGGAATCCGCGGATCCAATGATCCATATGTTGCTTGAATTCATTGGCGGGCCGGAAGGCATCTATGCGCATCGCCCCTAAAAAATGGCCAATCCCTTTTCCAGGTTGTTGTGTAGGCATGGGAACATAAGCCGGAAAAGGAGGAACCCATGGTGCATAGTTAGCGCCGCTGAGCAATGCAGAAAAAATATCGACCATGGCCCCCAGGGCATATCCTTTGTGACTGCCATGTTCGCGGTCGCCTCCCAAAGGCAACAATGCCCCACCCCTTTTTAATTCATGTGGATCAGTCGATGGATTGCCATCTTTATCCTGCACCCATCCGGCAGGTGTCGGTAAGTTTTTTCGTTGAAGGATTTCAAGTTTGCCGTTGGCGGCGGTCGTTGTGGCAAGATCCGCTACAAACGGTGGTTCTTTATCAGCCGGCGCCGCCATACAAATTGGATTTGTACCCAGCATTTTGTCCGTTGAAAACGTTGGAGCCACCAATGGACTGGCATTGGTCATTGCAATGCCGATCATATCATGCTGCAACGCCATCATCGCATGGTATGCTGCAATCCCGAAATGATTGCTGTTTTGAACAGAGACCCACCCCGTACCAACTTGTTTTGCCTTTTCAATTGCAATTTGCATGGCAAACGGAGCAACTACCAGCCCCAGGCCGCTATCACCATCTACTACCGCGGTTGACGGCGTTTCGTGAATGACCTTGATAACAGGGTTCGCATTTACCCGTTTTGCGTCCCACAGCCGAACATATCCACTAAGTCTCGCGATACCATGAGAATCGACACCGCGAAGATCCGCCGATAATAATGTTTCGGTTGCAATGTCAGCATGCCTGGCAGAACAGCCGATCTTCTCAAAAATTGATTTGGTGAAAGCAGATAACTGTTGATAGGAAAAATTTTGTTCGGGCATCCGGCAAAGATAAAGGCCAGTGTCTAAAGCAGTCGCCAACCTCAGAGATCTTTGTAGCTGCCTTTGTTTTAAACCACTAAGGAAAACACATAGTTGCCCGAAAAACCACACAAGCTGCTTTAAAGTTTATGTATTTATGGTTCGGTTACAAACGCAAAGAAAATGAGATAAAGAGGCGTCGCAGAAAGTTATAAGACTTTTTCTGCGGAACCTTTGCGTTCTCCTTTCAATTTGGTTACATGAATATTAAAACCTATAGATCCCTGTTAGCTCCATTTGCATTGAACCACTAAGGCACAAAGCCACCAAGTTCCACTAAGCTTTGTGCTCCTACGGGTCTTAGAGTCTTCGTGGTTCAACCTGGTTTTATGAATATTAAAACTGCTATACCGTAGAGATCATTGGCTTCTTCAAGTGTTTTGAACCACGAAGGCACAAAGCCACCAAGTTCCACTAAGCTTTGTCCTCCTTCGGGTCTTTGAGTCTTCGTGGTTCAACCTGGTTTTATGAATATTAAAACTGCTATACCGTAGAGATCTTTGGCTTCTTCATGTTTTGAACCACGAAGGCACAAAGCCACCAAGTTCCACTAAGCTTTGTGCTCCTTCGGGTCTTAGTCTTCGTGGTTCAACCTGGTTTTATGAATATTAAAACTGCTATACCGTAGAGATCTTTGGCTTCTTCATGTTTTGAACCACGAAGTCACAAAGCCACCAAGTTCCACTAAGCTTTGTGCTCCTTCGGGACTTAGAGTCTTCGTGGTTCAACCTGGTTTTATGAATATTAAAACTGCTATACCGTAGAGATCTTTGGCTTCTTCATGTGTTTTGAACCACGAAGGCACAAAGCCACCAAGTTCCACTAAGCTTTGTGCTCCTTCGGGTCTTAGTCTTCGTGGTTCAAACTAATTTTATGAATTAAAACCTCGGTACTACCAAGCGCCAATAATTTGAAACCATCGTCCATCAATATAACCATGGCCCTCATAACTATTAATAAAAATGCCTCGCATCGCAGCAAGGCATATCTGAAAGAAACGGAAGGTGAATTTAAAATGGTAGATCATCAATTGGTTCAGTGATTTCATTAGCTGAGGGCACAGAACTGCTCACTTGCGATGATGCAGAACTAGCTCCGTTATAACCAGAAGGGGCTGAACTTCCACTGTCTGATTTGCTTCCCAAGAGTTGCACCTCGCGAACACGAAGTGATAACGATGAACCGGCTGTGCCGTCCTGGCGGGTAAAACTTCTTACTTCGGGAGAGCCTTCAACAAACACCTGTGTTCCCTTGGTTAAATAAGGTGACACGGCTGTACGGTCGGTCCAGTAAGCGCAATCAACCCAGATTGTTTTTTCCTGGCTGGTGCCCTGGCTATCGCGATATTTTTCAGAATGGGCCACGGTAAAATTGATGACACTTTTACCGTTCACTGTGTTAACCACACAATCTTTGCCGAGTCGGCCAATAACTTGCATTTTAATCATAGTACTCAAATTTTAAATTGACGTAATTAAGCGGCAAGTTAACACTAATTCCCTCGCCGTCGCACGTGTTGAATCTGGCTTAGTTTATTTATTTCAGGCTTGTGAATAAGTTGTGTTAACTCTGCCGCTTTCGTTACCATTATGAGTGCAAGATAGGCTCGAAGTCAAGCGACCAAAAGAGAAAAACACCATTTTATAAGGTTTTTTTCTCATGTATTTTCGAGGATTTGTTTGAAGTTGAAGGTTGCATATCCGTCATTCGCATGCAGGCTCATTGAACTAATATCCATGCAGCACATTTATTCAGGGAAGAACAATACTTTTCTTCGCATTTCTTTTTGTGGCTTGTCAAAGACGTTATGTCACTTTCGCAACGTTTGAGTTCATACTGGAAGGGGATAAACCTGATCGCAAACGTAACACGCGGCGGCAAAACGGTTGCCGAGGTACTCCGCATTCAGCGAGATACGGTGTCACTTACTCCCCGATTGACGTCAACTACCTGCCAAAACCGTAAACTGCTCGGTCGCATCAGAAAATATGCCCCATTCTGAGGAACTTGCTACGTGGTTGACGTAATTAGTAAGGCAGTTATACTTTTATGATGCATCTTTACATAATCTATACGGTTGGGCTTTTTTGATCATCCTCCTGGCACTAGTAGCACAATCTGCACCCCATTGCTATAGCTCCACTTGTTGCGTCACTACATGTTTGATATCCGTCTGCAAAAGCATGCGATAATGGTTCAAAGCAAGATATATACTTTATTATTCAGCATTAGAATGGTTTGATAAGACAAATAACGAGAAGGACATAGACATTGCTTGCTGGCAGGCAGGGAAAGACGAAAAGGGACAACTTGATATTGAAGTGAGCCAGGATAACGATCTCCTTTTTTCAGAATTGCGGGTAATGGCATTGGACGAAAGGCGGCCTTTGAAATGCGCAGCAAATCGGCCACCAGGCATAAGTCTGTTGGGTTGAAGATTACAGCCGACCGCATTGCCATGTTGCATAGTTCGAATGGAGACGGGTCTGTCGTCACCATTAATGACCTGGTCCATGACGATGGAAGGGCGGCAGGGACAGAAGTGATTATTAAAATTCCGGTAAGATATAATTAGAAGAATGCGAGTGTAAAGAGGTAATTTGTTTAGTTCCGTTATTCATCATAAATACCTTCTGGTCGTTAAATTGAGAATAAACGTAAAAAAATATCTTTTGACTGGTTGCCTGGCAGTTGCCTTCATCTTCTTAAATGGCAAAGTAAGATCTCAAACAGGTGATAGCACCAGGGCAATAAATTTTCCTTTGGTTCACGAAGGTTTATCCCTCTATGATTTTGCTGAGGTAAGAATGGAAACAGGTAAAACTGAAAAATCGCCTGCCGATATTATCAAAAGAAATTTTCTACCTGCAAAAGAAATCTTTGAAAAGGATGAGTTTTGGCTACCCGACAGTGTAAAATCTTTTTGGATAAAATTCGGGATAATTAATGGTCAATCAAACGACACTACCATCGCATTGGTTTTTGACGGCGCCGTATCTGAAGCCATTTTGTATAAAGCAGAGGAAGGCAGGTTAATTCGAGTTGGAAAAACAGGTTTTTTCTATGCTGTATTGGCAAGGAATGTTTCTTACAGGGATAACAGGATAGACCTGCTTTTAAAAGCCCATTCTAATGCAAAATATTTTGTACAGGTTATCTTATACAATGGAATATTTCTGACTAAAATGCCTGTGCTCCAGAATTTTGTTTATGCCGAAGCAAATGCATTTAAGTATGAAAAAGGAGTAAACCGGCTAAGACTTTTATGGGCTCATTTTTTTTCCGGGATATTTTTTATGTTCTTTGTATTTGGCCTAATCAAATACCTGGTCGTTGGCAAAGACAGGTCATATTTTTATTTTTCATTAATGGGCCTGTTCTTGTTCCTATTGGCTTTCTGCCAGGCAGAAAGTCCACCATTAGAACTTCCCTGGTTTGAAAGAATCAGGGGTGTTGAATTGCAAAATACCCTCGCTGATATCGTCTTTATTATCCAGGGATTATTTATTCTTGAAATTCTGCATCTTAAAACCAGCTATCCCCGAATTACCAGGGTTATTAAGTGGTATTTTTTTATAAAGCTTTTATTAATACTAACAGATAAGGCACTCTTTTTCGCACATAACGATATTTTCATTGTTGGTTTTCTTGATTATTATGTTGACAAGATATTGTTTTTTCTTCTTTTAATCAGTTGGGTTGTTTACCTGGCCACTATGCGAACAGGCTTTTATAAGTTCATTTTTATGGGGGCTTTAACGATTTTAATTGCCTTTACCTTAATGTTTATTTTCGCTTACTTCGGGTTAGGCTATTTACTTCCGGCCTGGTTTGGTGGTGATCAAAGAGAAAGTTTGTATCACTTTATGCATATCGCCTATGTAGCGGATATGGGGTTTTACTTTACCGGTCTTGCCTACCGCGACCGCCAGATGGAAAGAGATAAGATTCTCGTCCAGGAACAATTAAAGCTTCAGGAAATAGAAAGTGAAAGAGCAAAAGCAGAACTCCGGCAACAGGCAACTGAACTGGAAATGCAGGCATTACGTGCGCAAATGAACCCACATTTTATCTTTAATTCACTCAACTCCATTAACCGTTTTATTCTTCAGAACAACAAGACACAGGCATCTGTGTACCTGACCAAATTTTCAAAACTGGTGCGCATGATCCTGCAAAACTCCCAGGCCTCCATGATCACACTTGAAAGCGAATTGGAAGCTTTGAAATTATACCTCGATCTTGAATCGCTCCGATTTGAATACCACTTTACATATAACATCTCAGTGCCAAAGGATACGGATATAGAGGTGTTGAAAGTACCACCGCTCATTATACAGCCGTATGTGGAAAATGCCATCTGGCATGGACTGATGCATAAGGAGGAAAAGGGACAATTGAACATTGACCTCACACAAGAAGAGCATTACCTGGTGATAAAAATATTGGACGATGGAATCGGCCGCAAACAGGCAGCAGCATTAAAAACTAAATCGGCCACTAAGCATAAATCTGTGGGACTAAAAATAACCGCTGACCGAATTGCAATGATGCAGGACGGAAACGGAAATGAATCTGCCGTAACAATTAATGACCTTGTGAATCCGGATGGAAGTGCCGCAGGAACAGAAGTGATCATTAAAATACCCGTTCTCTACGAATAAAGCTTTTAGAAAATAGCAGAATGCAAAAGAACTAAACACTGTCTTCAAAAACTAAATCATATCACCATGAAACAAGTATACCTCAACTATACTGTTTGTGTGAAGCTGATTCTTGTACTTCTTCTTTCGTGTTACAATAATTGTTCATTTGCCCAGCAAACTATCTCCGGAGTCGTAAAAGATAGCGAAGGTGCTCCTATCGCAGGGGCATCGATAGCAATTAAGAATACTTCGATTGGCGCCATCACCAAAGACGACGGTTCTTTCACGATCGCGGCCAAACCCGGTGATGTTTTAATTATTTCATCGGTTGGAATGATTGGAAAGACCGTGCAAGTAGGCAGAGAAAACTCTTTCCCTGTCATCTTGTCTTTTGCCGATAGCACCATGGAAGATGTGGTGGTAATTGGTTATGGCACCGCGAAGAAAAAAGACCTGACTGGTGCGGTAGCGTCAGTTTCAGCAAAGGATTTTAATAAAGGTATTTACTCTTCTCCTGATCAATTAATTCAGGGCAAGGTATCGGGTGTTCAAATAATAAACAATAATGGAGTTCCTGGTGGACCCATAACTGTAAAAATCAGGGGCAACTCTGCTCTTAGTGGCACGGGCCAGCCATTATATGTAGTGGATGGCGTGCCGTTAGATGGAAGATCACTGCAAGCAGGCAACAATGTGTTGAATTTTCTTGATCCCGCAGACATCGCATCTATTGATGTATTAAAAGATGCTTCCGCGACAGCTATCTATGGTTCGAGAGCTGCCTACGGTGTTATCATAGTAAATACCAAAAAAGGGCAGGTTGGTTTAACAAAAATTGATGTGGCCGCATCCGCCGGTGTTTCATCCGTCTTGAAAAAAGTAAGAGTGTTAAATGCCGGTGAATACAGGGAGGCCATTAAGTACTATGATGTAGATCCGTCTTTTGACAAAGGTGCAAATGTGGACGCTATGGATGAAATTTTACAAAATGGATTGCAGCAAAATTATTCAATTGCCGGAAGTGGTGGAAATGAAAACGCCAAATACCGCTTTTCGGTTGGCTATTTAAACCAGGAAGGCATTGTCATCAATACGGGTCTTGAAAAATTTACGGCAGATGTGATTACTAACCTCAAATTACTTACAAATAAAAAACTAGGATTGGATTTTCATTTGAATTCAAGCCAATATTCCCAGGATGGGAACTTTCTTGCCAATGGCAATGACGGAATTATTCAAACTGCATTGACCTGGAACCCTACTGATTCCTTGAGAAATGCTGACGGTTCTGTTAAGCTAACTCCGGGATCCGGTCTCAATCCTCTTGCATTGTCAGACTTTGCAAAGGATAATTTAAGAGTTACTAACATCCTGGGAAGTATCGCTCCTTATTATAAATTCTCAGAATGGCTTGACTATAAATTATTGGTAAGCATAAATTATAGTACCGGTATTTCAAGGTTTTCGCTAAACCAGGCACTGAAGGTCTATATGGGCTTTCCAACGGAAGGTTTTGCCGCAATCAAAAATTACGAGCAGACAACAGAACAAATCACTAACACTTTAAATTTTAACAAAGAGATTTTCCAGGATCTCCATTTAAATGCAGTAGCCGGATTTGAATTTATGAAATTTATAAATAAGGGATTTAGCCTGAGTGGCAATGGACTTCCGAACATAGGATTTGGTAATTATGGCCTCGATTATACAAATTACATCCAGTATTCCGATGTTAATAGCCGCAAGATATCTTCCTTTATAGATCCGGCGTCTGAATTGAAATCCTTTTTTGCAAGAACCATATTTACTTATAAAGACAAATACCTGTTAACTGCAACAATCAGGTCAGATGGTTCCAGCAAATTCGGAGCTAATAACAAATACGGTCATTTTCCATCCTTTGCATTAGCCTGGAACATCAGTAAAGAAACTTTTTTTAATATTAATTGGATTAATTCGCTTAAAATCCGTGGCGGCTGGGGTAAAACAGGCAACCAGGAATTTCCGCCAGGTTCTTCGCAGGCTTTATATGCATTCCAGGATAACGGCACGATTATCCAGATCAATAGTCCAAACCCAGATCTGAAATGGCAATCGGACAGGCAGTACAATATCGGGGTTGATTTTTCAGCAATTGATAACAGAGTTTCCGGAACAATAGATTATTTTAATAAAACCACTACCAACTTATTATTCCCTAGTCCGCCAATTCAGCCTGCTCCTCCTGGTTCTGCAATCAGGTGGATTAACCTGGATGGTGAAATAATAAATAAAGGACTTGAAGTCTTAATTAGCGGAACGATTATCAAGAATAAGAAATTCACATGGGATCTGTCGGTAAATGCGACCTTTTTGAAAAATGATGTTTCCGGATTAACTGCTCCCGTCTTCACCGGATATATAGGATCCCCTGTTGAGATTATCCAAAATGGACTGCCAATGGGCGCCTTCTATACCAGAAAGTTTTTAGGACTTGATAAAGCAACAGGGTTTTCAGTTTACGAGAACGGTGATAATTCTTTTTATTATGTGGGAGACCCGAATCCAAGTACTTTATTGGGCATCACCTCAACGCTTCGCTATAAGAAATTTGCCTTGATAGCCAATTTAAACGGAAGTTTTGGACAGGACATTTATAATAATACCCTTATGATGCTGAATGTAGGAGGCATTAAAGGAGGAAATATGGCCCTTTCGGTATACCAAAACCCGGTGAAAGAATCCTTTTCTAATCCCTCACAATCCCCGTCTTCAAGGTTTATTGAAAAGGGCGATTATTTGAAATTGAATAACCTGACTATTTCGTACTATATAGGAGATTTGGCGAAGAGTTTTAAGGGAACCAATGTGTATATGACAGCGCAGAATCTCTTCCTGATCACTGGTTATTCAGGTTTTGATCCTGAAGTCAACATAAATAGAAATATTAACGGGATACCTTCTCTTGGTATTGACTTCGCTCGTTATCCTTCTTCAAGGTCATTCATTTTGGGAATAAACTTTACTTTATAACAATTCAAATGGAGTTTATGAAAATTCTAAAGACAGTTTTTGTACTATTCATCTCAGTCGCATTTACCAGTAGTTGCAGTAAATTAGATGAAACGGTCGGAGGAAGTCTTACTACCGGGCAAATAACAAACAGTGTAACGGCTCAATTATTACTTGGCGTTTATGGCTCCCTTGAATATCCGTTTACGGGCTACGAGGAGATTTTTGGATTGTCCGATGTAACAACCGATGAAGCAATAGTGCCGACACGTGGTAACAATTGGGACGATAACGGCCAATGGAGAGTGCTTCACCAGCACAAATGGGATCCGAGTCACTATATAATTGGAAAGTGCTTTAAAAGCCTTGGCGGCGTTGTTTTTGCGGCAACGGATATGCTTCAGTATAATCCTACCGCCCAACAAACGGCGGAAGCGAGATTTCTCCGGGCCTGGGCTATGTATTGGCTGCTGGACCTGTATGACCAGGTCCCCTATCGGCAACCGAAAGAGAATCTCATTCAGCCTGCAAGGGTTCTAAAAGGGTTAGTGGCGCTTGACTCTATCATAAGCGAAATAAATGAGGTGCTGCCCGATCTGCCAGATGTCCCTCCCGTAGGTAACGTAAGTAAAGCAAATAAATATGCTGCAAAAGTATTGTTGATGAAATGTTACCTTAATAAAGGAGTTTATGCAAACAGGACAAATCCAACATTTGATCCGGAAGATATGAGCAAAGTAATTAGCCTGGCAGATGAAATAATCAACAGCGGCAATTTTTCTTTCAGTGAAAAATACTTTGATAACTTTTCTCCTGTTAATGGCACGAAGATCAAAGAAAATATATTTACACAATTGAGTAGTGCCGATGGTACCTATTTACTGGCAAGTGCATGGCTTTCTACGTATCATTATTCACAGGGTGGCTGGAATGGCTATACTACTTTATCGGAATTTTATAACAAATTTGAGTTAGCAGATAATAGAAGAGAAGCTGTTTATTCATATCCTGGCGCACCCCTTAATCCAGGCAACAGAGTAAACGTTGGATTCCTGGTTGGCCAGCAATACAATCTCAACACAGATGACCCGCTTAGGGAACCCAGCTACCCTGTTGTTTTTACTCCGCCGGTAGAAAATATTATAAGGGACGCAAACCTGAACATGCCAGGCATCCGGGCAATAAAATATCCGCCCGACTATTTGCACTTTTTTCCCGACTTTGGCCCTCCTACCAATGAGTTTGTCCATTTCCGTCTCCCCGATGTGTTACTCATGAAGGCAGAAGCAATTTTAAGACATGGAACTGCGACCAACACCGGGGGTTATGGGGGCACAGCTCTGGAAATTGTAAATGCTATTCGTACAGACCCGTCAAGAAATGCTACGCCTTTGACTTCAATTAACCTACATGTATTATTGGAAGAACGTGGCCGGGAATTGTGGTGGGAAAACTGGAGAAGGCAGGACATGATTCGCTTTGGCGAATATCTTGAGCCCTTCGAGCAAAAGGAAGATCAAAGCGACACGAAATATTTATTGTTTCCTATTCCTTATGAGCAGTTAGCAGTTAACCCAAACCTGGTGCAAAACGACGGGTACTAGAGTGAATAAGCGCGACAGGATAATAATGCTTTGACGGAAAACGGAGCTTGAAAAGTCATTTAATTGTATTACTGATCATATAAACAGCAAACAATGAGAATTTTTTGTAAGCTGGAAATATTTTGCCTGTTTATACTTTTTGGTGTTAATCAAAATAGTAACGCCCAAAATGGATCCTTACGTTTCGAACATATTGGCATTGAAGAAGGGCTTTCGAACAATAATGTTACAGCAATACTACAGGACACGAAAGGATATATTTGGTTTGGTACTATGGACGGCTTAAATAAGTATGACGGCTACTCTTTTAAGAGATATCAATTTGATCCTTTCGATTCGAATTCTCTTTCGCAAAATACCATATACACCATTTTTGAAGATAGCTATGGTTTTATATGGGTTGGCACGTATGAAGGTCTGTGCAGGTTTGATAGATCCACTGAAAAATTTTCACGATTTAAACCTACTCCGGGTGCAAAATTTTCAGATCCAAATATTTCCGCCGTAAGCGAAGACAGCGATGGAATGATTTGGGCCGGGAGTTTTACGGGCGGTTTGTGCCGCTTAGACAGGCAAAAGGGGATTTTTTTGCCGGAGCATTTTGAAATAATGGGAGTAAGATGTATGTATAAAGATAAGACCGGTGTATTATGGGTCGGCGGTTCAACAGGACTGCACAAAATAAATTTAATGGCAAAAAAGGGGGGCAAACCTGCCGATGTAAATTTCACTCATCACGGATATGACTTTAGTAATCCGGATAGCTTAAGCAGCAATCTCGTAACGTCCATTTTCGAGGACCATGAAGGCATCATGTGGCTTGCAACAGATAATGGATTAAACAGTTTCGATAAAAGGACCGGTAAATTTAAACGTTACCTGAATGACCCTAAAAATTCTCATTCCATAAGCGCTAACAATTTAGGTCGTTGGTTAGGGACTTCCATTCAGGAGGATCCGGAAGGAAATTTATGGATCGCTACCGACAAAGGATTAAATAAACTTAGCCGCGACCGTCGCGTTTTTACAACATTTCTCCACAATTCAAAAGATGCTTCCAGCTTAAGTTCTGATGCTGTTAGTGCCTTACGCGTTGATAAGGCCGGAATTTTATATACAGGAACGCGGGAAGGAAAACTTGATAAGGCAAACCTGAATCCCAAACCATTTGAACTCAGGCGTAACGAACCAAATAACATAAATTCTTTAAGCAGCAATAAAATCGCTGCAATGCTGGAAGATGCGTCAGGCATTATTTGGATAGGCACTTGTGGGGGAGGACTAAATCGGTGGAACAGGAGAACCAATCAGTTTACCGAATTCAGGCGTAATCTTGCTGACCCCCGAATGCTAACGTCCGATACGGTTATGGCACTCCTGGAAGATCGGCACGGCCACCTTTGGGTATGCAACGGAGATGTATTGTCCAAATGGAGCACGCAATCAGGTGAATTCATACACTATGATAGCAAGGACAAAAATTTTAAAGAAGTACATAAGCCGTATATCATATCCATTTCAGAAGACCACGACGGCTATCTTTGGTTAGGAACGGGTAGTGGCATTAAACGTTTCGACGAAAAAACCGGCGAGTTCTGGCATAAACGTTACAATCCTGACGATACAAATGGTCCCGGTGACTATACGGCCATAACTATTTTTGCCGATTCACGGGATAATATTTGGATTGGCCATGGCAGCAGGGCAACGGACAAATATGATAAGCGAACTGGTAAATTCAACCATTATAAACATGATCCAAAGGATTCTGCCAGCATCAGCTCCAGCGTAGTGTGTGGCTTTTTCGAAGATGCACAGGGTCTTTGGCTGGGCACTCTTTCAGGCGGTTTGTGTCATTTCGATTACAAAACAGAAAAATTCAGGACCTATACTGACAAACATGGACTTCCCGCTAATAATGTGTATTCAATTTTAACAGACAATAAAAACAATCTTTGGCTCGGTACTTCCAATGGTCTTTCACGATTCGATCCAATTATAAAAACTTTTACCAATTATGACTACAGGGATGGCTTGCAAAGCAACGTTTTCGTCGCCACTGATAATACGAATTTGAGTAAAGGAGGTTGCTTTAAAGCGAGCGACGGTACCTTATATTTCGGGGGTAACAACGGATTTAATTTTTTCGACCCTGAACAACTTAAACCGGATAGTCAAATAGCGCCTGTAGTTATCACCCAATTTAAATTATTTGACCAATTGGTAAAAGGCGCTCATGAATCAAAAGAAATTGTTTTGAAGTATGACCAGAATTATTTTTCATTTGAATTTGCTTCATTAAGCTTCTACAACCCTTCTAAAAATCAGTATAAGTATAAGCTCGAAGGTGTTGATAAGGATTGGGTAAATAGCGGTCCGAGACATTATGTAGGATATACTAATATTGATCCCGGGACCTACACCTTTAAAGTAAAGGGAACGAACAATGATGGCGTTTGGAACGAAAACGGTACTTCAATTATCATTATAATTAAACCTCCATGGTGGAATACCTGGTTATTTAAAATAGTTGCAGCCCTTTGTTTGATTGCTTTATTCTATGGGATAATACGCTGGCGCATACAGCAAAAATTCCGCGTTCAATTGATACGCTCAGAAAAAGACAAACAAGTTGCAGAATTGCAGCAACAAAAGACGGAACTTGAAATGCAGGCACTCCGGGCGCAGATGAATCCGCATTTTATCTTTAATTCACTTAATTCTATCAACCGCTTTATCCTGCAAAACAACAAGGCACAGGCTTCAGAGTACCTGACTAAATTTTCACGACTGGTGCGGTTGATACTTCAAAATTCTCAGGCGTCATTAATTACTTTGGAAAGTGAGCTCGAATCATTGGAATTGTATCTCGAGCTGGAAGAACTGCGTTTTGAACATCGTTTCGCTTATAAAATTTTCGTTCCCAAAGACCTGGATATTGATGTCCTGAAAGTTCCTCCACTGATCATTCAGCCTTATGCAGAAAACGCCATCTGGCATGGGTTGATGCATAAGGAAGAGAAAGGGCACCTGGATATTGAAGTGAGCCAGGAAAATGATCAGCTTTTGTTTAAGGTCAGCGATGATGGCGTCGGTCGTAAACAGGCAGCAGCATTTAACAGCAAGTCTGCAACTAAGCATAAGTCTGTCGGGTTAAAAATAACCTCCGAACGGATTGCAATGATGCAAACTGAAACGGGTAATGGATCTGCTGTTACCATTAATGACCTGGTGAATCCGGATGGTAGTGCAGCAGGTACAGAGGTGATGATCAAAATACCTGCCCTATATGAGTAACATCGCAATAAAACCGGTACCGCAGAATGAAACCAAATCCAGCTCTGAAAAACCATCATCAGTTTATGAATAAGGCTTTTTGTGTATACGGATAGTAACTCAATCATTGATTATGCGAAATCAAATAATGCTGTTAATTATCTTTTCGTTCCTGCAATTACACTGTGAAAGAAAAGAACAACAGCCTGCCGTTTTTGATTTGCAACCTGAAGTTGTGGAAGCCAAGGCCTATATCGTTTCCCAGGATAAAACGGCACCGCCGGAAATTATTCCTGTTAAAGAAATAAAAAACAAGGCCAGTAAACCCAAAGTCATTCCGTTTCATTCAAATGTGTCTCCCGTCGGCAAACCCAAAAGGGTGGTTGCCGGTGCGCCAAAAATATGCGTTCCGGGCCAGGATGCTTTCCTGAAGCCGGAGACCAATCCTGCTATTGACAGTCCTTTTGCAGCAGGTCCTCCGGAAATAATAGTTGCAAAAGAACCGCAAATCAATAATAACAGCCTTGAAAGCTTCAGCTTATTTAAAGTACAGCAAGGCCTTAAAACAAATTGGATATTCCCCATAATCCAGGATAAAGCGGGCAATTTGTGGATATCCTCCATCGAGGGTGGAGTGAGTAAATACGATGGAAGGTCGTTTACAAATTATACCATCGCCCAGGGGTTGAGCAGTGATCAGGTTTTGAGCATACTGGAAGATAAAAAAGGAAACATCTGGCTGGGAACTTTGGGTCATGGTTTAAACAAATTTGACGGAACGTCATTTACCCATTACACCAGCGCACAGGGTCTGCGTGGTAATTATGTTCGTAGGATTATCGAAGATAAGAAAGGAAATATCTGGGCGGGGACAGAAGTTGGGATCATCAGTTTCGATGGCAAAACATTTACCCATTACACCACTGCACAGGGCCTGATTAGTAATAATGTTGACTGTATTATAAATGATAAAAATGGAAATATATGGATTGGAACAGGCCAAGGCGTGAGCAAATTTGACGGCGAAGGAAAATTTACAAATTATACCAGGGACCAGGGGTTGAGTAACGACAGCATTAGATGTATAGCAGAAGATAGCAAGGGTGATCTTTGGATCAGTATGGTAAACTCTGGCGTGAGTAAGTTTGATATTAAAGGCCAGTTTTTTGAACATTATTCCGCGGAACAAGGCTTGAGTAATAAGGTTAATTGTATCCTGAAGGATGATTCTGGAAATCTATGGTTTGGCACCGAAGACAAAGGTGTAATCAAGTTTGATGGCACATCATTTACACAATCCGGCATGGAGCAAGGCTTAAACAGTAATAATGTTCACAGCATCGCGGAAGATAAAACAGGCAATCTTTGGATCGGCACAGGCGATGGGCTTTGCAAATACCACGTGAAACCATTTACCCATTTTAATGCAAGCACGGGTTTTAGTGAAGGAAATTATTATAGCATCGTGGAGGACAAAGCGGGCAATCTTTGGGGTGGTCTCCATGGAGGTGGGATCGATAGATTCAATGGAAAAACTATCACGCATTATGGAACTGACCAGGGATTAAGAAATAATGAAGTAATGTGTTTGCTGGAAGATGGTAATAATCTTTGGATAGGCACAAAACCTGGCCTCACAAAATATGATGGGACGTCCTTTATTCAAGTAGAATATTTCGATCCACACACCGCTGTTTTTGCCGCGTTGAAAGATAGTAAAGGAAATATCTGGTTTGGAACGAACCAGGGAGTAGATAAATATGATGGAAAAAAATTGATGCATTTTGGTGTTGCCCAGGGATTGAGCCGTGAAAGCGTTACCAGTATCTGTGAAGATGGAAAGGGCAATATTTGGTTGGGCATGGAGTACGACAGCATGCTGAATAAATTGGAACTGCCTCTCACAGAAACCGGCCGGCATACTATCACACATTACAATATCCACCAGGGTTCCATCTCTTCAATCGGTTGCATCAAAAAGGATAAAAAAAATAATTTATGGTTTGGTACAACTAATCGCGGTGTTGTAAAATATGATGGCACAAACTTTAGCCGGTACACTACAGCCCAGGGGTTGAGTAATAATGGTGTGAACAGCATCGTTGAAGATAATGATGGAAACATGTGGTTCCTTACATACAATGGCCTGTGTAAAATGCCGGCGGGTCAGCTAAATGAAGAAAAACGAAAAGTTGCGGGTCAACCTCGGGGTCCTTTAATTATTAACTATTTGTATGCAGATGGCTTTTTGGGCATTGGAGGCCAATGGAATTCTTTGATTTTGAGACGGGATGGAAACATTTGGGCAGGCACAGACAACCGGATCACTTGCTACCATCCGGAGACGGATATACACGATACTACTCCACCCCATATACAAATTACGAGTGTCTCATTGTTTAGTGACAACATCAACTGGTTTGATTTGGAAAAGAAAAAAGACACAACCCTTACTCTGCGTAATGGCATGGCGATACATGATTTAAAATTTACTGAACTTTCAAAGTGGTATAATATCCCGCAGCATTTGGATCTTGCCTATAACAACAATTACCTTACTTTTCAATTTGCCGGAATTACTACCAATAATCCCCGCCATGTAAAGTACCAATACAGGCTTGAAGGATTGGATGAAAACTGGAGCTCCATCACAGAAAATCCGTATGCCACTTACAGCGATTTGCCCCATGGCAGCTATACCTTCCTGGTAAGAGCCGTTAACAGGGACGGGTACTGGAGCAATGAATTCAGTTATCCCTTTAACATTCGTCCACCATGGTGGAAAACCTGGTGGTTTAGAGTTATAGCGTTAAGCTTTTTCATTACGTTCATCTATGCTGTTGTCAGGTGGCGATTGCAACACAAATTCCATCTGCAACTGGAGCGTTCTGAAAAACAAAAAGAGCTGGCGCAGCTGCAACAACAAAAAACGGAACTCGAAATGCAGGCCCTTCGCGCCCAGATGAATCCCCATTTTATTTTTAATTCGCTCAACTCTATCAACCGTTTCATTTTGCAAAACAACAAAGCCCAGGCTTCTGAATATCTGACTAAGTTTTCAAAGCTGGTACGGATGATCCTGCAAAATTCTCAGGCTGCATCGATTACATTGGAGAGCGAACTGGAGTCCCTTGATTTATACCTCAACCTCGAAGCCCTGCGCTTTAATTATCACTTCGATTATAAAATTTCTGTTCCAAAGGATATGGATATTTCAGCATTGCAGGTGCCTCCACTCATATTGCAGCCTTATGTCGAAAATGCCATATGGCATGGGTTGATGCACAAAGAAGAGAAAGGCCAATTGGACGTTGAAGTATCCGAAGAAGACAATCACCTTAATTTCAAAATAACCGACAATGGTGTCGGGAGGGATAAGGCCGCAGCGCTTGCGAGCAAGTCGGCCACCAAGCATAAATCAATGGGCCTTCGCATTACCGCCGACCGCATTGCTATGTTACATAAGTCAACAACATTAACGTCGCCGGTAACAATTAATGACCTTGTAGATGCAGATGGCGGTGCAGCGGGAACGGAAGTCATCATAAAAATGCCTGCAATTCAGTAAAAGGATCTTACAGAAACAGAATGATCAACCGAAAACCATATTTTTTATTTTTACTCAGTTTGTTTTCTTTTACTGCGATTCCACAGCCACAATACAGGGTCATTCAGTGGGATGTTGAACACGGATTATCCATTGGCAACGTAAATTGCATGCTTAAAGATGCCCATGGTTTCTTATGGATGGGTACACCTGTTGGTTTAAACCGATTCGACGGAAATCATTTTGTCACTTATTATTCCGATAAATATAAAAGTGGAACCATTGTCAACTCCTATATACTTTCAATGGTTGAGGACAGCCTGCATAATATCTGGATTGGCACGCGCAAAGGCCTGTCACGATATGCCAACAGGGCGGACACATTTTCAACAATCTCACTTCCGACCAATCTAACATCGTCTGTTTATCATATCATGCCATTCTGGGCAACAAAGGAGGAAGTGTTTTGCATAGAAAAGCTTTCAAGTATAACAGCTTTCAATATTCATACCTACAGGAGAAGAGTAATTGTTGATCATTTTCAAAACGACTGGGACTTTACGGAATTAAGACCTGCCCGGTCAATTTTAGATAGCAGTTCGAACAGCGTCTGGATGCTCGCAGCACAGGGATTGCTCCAGGTTTCGCTGTCGACCGGAAAGCAACATGAGTACACCCTGGCCTGCCACCGCACGCGAAAATTTCGTGGTTACGGGCATCGAGCGACATCAATTTGTTTTGACCGAAAAAGAAACTCAATCTGGCTCAACAGCTCTGACGGATTGATTCAGTTTACACTCATCGATAAGAAATTTCATCAGATGGTGGAATTCAATACGGTCGTAAATGAAAAGCCACGAATCAATGGTTTGTCATATTACTCCACCGGTGGGATGGGTATCGACCCCTATGGAAGAGTTTGGTCAGGGACCACGCCACACGGAATCCTGATTTATGACCCGCAAACTCATTCGATCACTGGACCTCCTTTGAGTAACCTTCGGGAAAACCAAAATAAATCTCAGGATGTCCAGGTTTCGCCAAATAGTCTTTCGCCTGTTTATTTTGACAATGAAGGTATAGTTTGGGCAAAAGGAAAAAGCACTGGGATTTACCAGCTCAATCCGATAAACCCTATAATAACAAACTATTCTGCTAACCCTTCACAAAAATTTTCACTAAGTGACGACCACATTGCAACTATCTTAACGGGTCCGGGTGATAAGCTTTGGTTAGGAACCTGGGATGGCATCAACATTTTTGATCCCACTACAGGCTTATTCCAAACATTACGCGAAAAAGACCTGCCGGGCTTCCAAGGAAGAAATATTATGCCGCTGGCCATGGATTCCTCCAGGCAAACCACCTGGCTAAAATCCTGGCCACCGGAAGGATTATACGAAATGGACATTGCCACAAGGGAATGCAGAAAGATCACGATTGCTGATAGGAAGGGCGATTCGTTGTTCAATGCCGGTACAATGGTAGCTGAGCAGGCAATTCCGTATAAAAGTGGTATCATTTTCCCCCTGTTCGGCCGTGGTATTTTCCAGGTAGCAAAAGGTAGCCTGGTTGCAGAATTCATGATACCAGTTTCGTGGCCAATTGGAAGGATCGTGATGGTTGAAGATCGCGTACTATTCATAAAATCAGTCGCGGGAACCGACAACGTGACTTACATAGAACAAAACGGGAAATGGGTGTTGAAGCCAAGCCCACTGGATACAGTACCCTGGACGAACATTTATTTTAATACAGAAAACCGGACCTATTGGGTAGGCAGTCAAAGGGAAATTATTCATTATGACATAAATCTTCATGTGATTCGTCGATACCAGGATGGATTTCCCGGATTTGATGTGAAGTCCCTAATGCCGGATAATTCCGGTAGTATTTGGTTTGTCAATGGCAGGAGCCAAATTTCCCGGCTCGACACAGCTTCCGGCAAGTTCATGTTGCTTTCTGCAAAGGATGGAATCCAAAAGCAGGATTTTTCATGGAACCATCCGCATTGTAAAGACTTTTATGGCAATCTTTATTATGCGAGCAATAGCGGGGGTATGCACAAAATAACTCCCGAAAAATTCGATACCAATCCCCATCGTTCATCCGTTTACCTCCGCTCAATAACTATCAATCAAAAACCGTTTTCACCAATAACAAATGCTAATTATGCGGAGCAACTTTCACTAAAGCATAATGAAAATAATATTTCCATTGAAACTGGTATTATAGATTTCTTTTCAGAGGGCATCAGTCGCATTCGGTATAAACTGGAAGGATTTAACAAAGACTGGCAATTCGCGGGCAACCTGACAACAATTAGCTATGATAAATTGCCACCGGAAAAATACAAATTGATTATACAAGGATCTAATGCAGCAGGTGAATTTAACGGCTCAGAAAGGATTCTTTTTATTCAAATACAATCACCTTTTTGGAGTACATGGTGGTTCAGAACAATTGCGTTTGCTATATTGGTAGCATCTATTTATGGCCTGATACGGTGGCGGCTACATCAGAGATTTCAGTCTAAATTAAAAGCATCAGAAAAAGAAAGGCAACTCTCGGAACTGCAGCGGGAAAAAACAGAACTCGAAATGCAGGCCCTGCGCGCCCAGATGAATCCGCATTTTATTTTCAACTCACTCAATTCGATCAATCGTTTCATTTTGCAAAACAATAAAGCGCAGGCTTCCGAATTCCTTACCAAATTCTCAAAGCTGGTCCGGATGATCCTTCAAAACTCGCAGGCTTCATTAATTACACTGGAAAACGAACTGGAGTCGCTTGAATTATACCTCAATCTCGAAGCGGTGCGGTTTAATGATCACTTCGCTTATAGAATTTCTGTTCCAAAGGATATGGATATTTCAGTGCTGAAGGTCCCTCCTCTCATATTGCAGCCATATGCAGAAAATGCGATCTGGCACGGACTGATGCATAAGGAAGAACAAGGCAAATTGGGAATTGAAGTACTCCAGGAAAACGATCAACTTCTATTTAAAATCACCGACGACGGCATCGGGCGAAAACAAGCAGCGGCTTTAAATAGCAAATCAGCGACAAAGCATAAATCTGTCGGGTTGAAAATAACTGCAGAACGGATTGCAATGATGCAAGGTGAAAATGGAAGTAATTCTGCTGTGACCATTAATGACCTTGTGCATCACGACGGTACAGCAGCGGGAACAGAGGTGATCATCAGAATGCCGGTGTTGTATGAATAACCAGAAAGTTTAAAAATAAGATTGAAATTTTATAAAAATTGGCACCCTCGGTAAAAATATTATTGTTGCTTATGATGTGCACTGCAAATTACATTTGTATTGCCCAGCAGCAGTTAAAAGATTTTGATAGTAAATACCGCGTGATACACTGGGGCATTGACCAGGGCTTGCAAATTGGAAGAACAACCAGTTTTGTGAAAAATGTAGAAGGATTTCTATGGATAGGCACTTATGCAGGCTTGATCCGCTTTGATGGAAAAAATTTCAAATACTACTTCCATGATAAAAATAACCCCGGCACCATTTCAGACGATCACATAATAAATCTTGTTGAGGATAGCCTTCATAATATATGGGCAGGAACTGCGATGGGCTTATGCAGGTATGATATTAAATCGGACAAATTTCTAAATTTTCGGCCGGCATCAATCTCGTCAAAATCAAATACAAGCATTGTTCCTTTCTGGGCAACAAACGATGAAGTATTTTGTTTAGAACCAGCATTGGGTATAACTGCCTATCATATTCGTTCATTTGTAAAAAGAACGCTGACCAATAAATTTCCCGCAAATATCATCAACGATGATGTTAAACTCACGCATACTTTATATGATGCTTCCACAAACAGTGTATGGGCAGTGGACCAGGATTTAATACAGTTTTCGTTAACCGACGATAAAGAAATTCGTTACAAATATGCAACACCGGCAACCTGCCTTCTGTATGACCATCAGAGAAACTGCATTTGGGTAGGCGGCAACAAGCACTTAACAAAATTCGAAATAGCCAATAAAGAGTTTACTCCAATACATGCGTTGGACAATGTGACAAAAGACCAAAATTTCGATGAATTTTCAAGTATTGCTTTTGACGTAAATGGGAAAATATGGTTAGGAGCAAATTATATTCCCGGGCTGGCAAAAGTTATTATTTACAGCCCCACAAACAATTCGTATGAAGTTTTAATTAACAACCCCGAAAAACCGAATTCTATTTCTCCGGCCATTTATGGATCTATTTATTGCGACAGGGATGGACTTATATGGGCAGGCAAGTATGATCATTCCGGATTTGATCAACTGATTAAAATTCCGACAGTCGCTGCAAGCTATGAGCCTGATCACAAAAAAAGATATTCATTAAGCAGTAATTTTATAAGTTGTTTTGCCAACTCTAAAAAAAATCAGGTTTTAATAGGGACGGATTCCGGAATCGATGTATTTGATCCCAACACGGATTTTTTTACAGAAGTTCTCGATAAAGAGAAAATTCCCGGTCCCAAAAGATCTTTCACTTTCATCACATCAATTGCTGTTGATACGGTACTTAAAAAAATATGGGTGGGTTCACCGAGTAGCGTGTTTGAAATGGACTTTAATAATTTTAATAAAAGAATTATTGATTTCGTCGACAGCAATAATCATAAGATCAATAATCTAATTAACTTCAAGATAATAGCCCAAAATGCGGAAGAATGTTTGATCATGGCTTCAGATTGGGTTTCTCCTATAGGCGTTTTCACCCTCAAAAAGGATAACACGGTTGCAATGCTCTCACTTAGAATGGGAACTGAACAAATTGTCTATGCAGCTAACGCCGATACACGGTTGTTTTATTTTCGTCTTTTATCCGCCGCATCCAACCTTACTTACTCTTACGTCAATGGAAAATGGGCGTTAAGCAGAAGTCCATTCGACGATATCAGCTGGTCGGGTTTTTATTATGATAAAAAGGATGAGACTTATTGGATTGGCGGCCGTACCTGGCTTAAACATTATACAAAAGATTACCGGCTACTAAAGGAATACACAGCAACAGATGGAATACCGGGAATCGATGTATTGGGAATTGTAAAGGATGACCTGGGATATGTTTGGATCGCGACAAATACCAATATATCCCGCCTTGATCAGCAAACCGGGAAGTTTATTACGCTTGCTGGCACGGATGGCTTGCAAAAACAACAATACAAATGGAATCCTCCTATTGTGAAAAATTCGGATGGAGATCTTTATTTTGGCGGTCTGAATGGTATTGACAGGGTCAAACCTGGCAACCTGATAACCTATCCGCCTTCAAAAGTTTACTTAAAATCTTTAGAAATAAATAACAAACAATATTCGAAACAAAAGAATATTATAGATTTCGAGGAATTATCGCTTAAGTATTTTCAAAATAACATTAGTGTCGAGACTGACGTAATTGATTATTTTTCTTATAACACCCTCGCTATACGTTACAGGATGGAAGATAGCGACAACCAATGGCAGTATGGGCCGCCCAATTACCTGATCCGTTATGGAGGATTGAGACCGGGAAAACATAAATTAATAATACAGGCATCCAACGGCAACAATGATTGGACCGGTTCGGAAAAAACACTGCTTATAATGATAAGCTCCGCGTTTTGGAACACATGGTGGTTTCGTATTACCGCTACCCTTTTCATATTTGGGCTTTTTTATGCCATTATCCGTTATCGGCTGCGACAAAAATTTCTTCTACAGGTTGAAAGGGCAGAAAAAGAAAGACAAATGGCTGAATTAAAGCAAAAAGGAACGGAGTTGGAGATGCAGGCCCTTCGTGCCCAGATGAATCCACATTTTATTTTTAATTCACTTAATTCTATCAATCGTTTCATTTTGCAAAACAACAAAGCCCAGGCCTCTGAATATCTGACTAAGTTTTCAAAGCTGGTACGAATGATCCTGCAAAATTCGCAGGCTGCAATAATCACGCTGGAAAGTGAATTGGAGTCATTAGAGTTATACCTTAGCCTGGAAGCATTGAGATTTAATTATCATTTTGATTATAAGATATCTGTCTCAAAGAACCTTGATATCTCGGCGTTGCAGGTACCACCACTTATTTTGCAACCCTATGTGGAAAATGCAATCTGGCATGGATTGATGCATAAAGAAGAAAAAGGCCAGTTAGATGTTGAAGTTTCAGAAGAAAAGGATCACTTGTATTTTAAAATAACCGACAATGGTGTCGGGAGGGAAAAGGCTGCGGCCCTTTCCAGCAAGTCGGCGACCAAACATAAATCAATGGGGCTTCGCATTACTGCGCATCGCATTGCGATTGTCCAAACCTCAGAAATACTTAATTCACCAGTTACTATCAATGACCTGGTGCATCCCGATGGAAGCGCAGCAGGTACTGAAGTAGTAATTAAAATGCCGGTAATATATGCTTAAAGCACTGATCATTGACGATGAAGTTCATTGTATCGATACATTGAGTATTCTGCTTGCAGACTATTGCCCGGAAGTGGAAGTGGTGGACAAATGCCCAACACCAAAACGGGGATTGGAAGCCATTGAAAAACTCAAACCAGACCTGGTATTCCTCGATATCGAAATGCCTGCAATGAATGGATTTGAATTACTTGAACAATTCAAACAAATTCCCTTCTCTGTCATTTTCACAACCAGCTATGACCAGTATGCTATCAAGGCCATCCGGTTCAGCGCTTTAGATTATTTATTAAAGCCCATAGATCCCAAAGAGCTTATTGCTGCCGTACACAAAGTTCAATTGCACAAAGCGGCGCCTTCTGAAGAACAGTTTCGCATGCTGCTGGATCACCTCCAGGGAAAGGAAACAAGCCTTTCAAAAATTGCGCCATTGTTGAACCACAATCCATCAGTTCAAAGTCCAATGGCTCATCAAAGACGACTGGCCGCAATCCTGTTTACTGATATAGTCGGGTATACCGCCCTGATGCAGCATAACGAAGCAGAATCGTTGACCATCATCAAACGTTACACTGCAGTTCTAAAGCAATCGGTTAAAGATCACGCGGGCGAAATTTCAAATGATTATGGCGATGGCAGTCTTTGTATATTTTCAAGTGCTTCGGAAGCGGTGCAATGTGCGCTCGAAATACAACAACAACTACGGGCGTCACCTGCTATACCACTCCGGATTGGAATACATATCGGGGAGATCTTTTTTGAGGACGGAAAAATATTGGGTGATGGCGTCAATGTTGCGTCGCGCATTCAATCACTTGCCCAGGGAAACAGCATTCTTTTCTCAGAAGAAATACAAGACAAAATAAAAAACATCTCCAAATTTCGAACGGTTTGCCTGGGATCATTTGAATTTCAAAATGTAAAAAAGCCGATCGTGGTCTTTGCGCTCGAAAATGAAGGACTGATCGTGCCAAACCGTAAAGCCATGACCGGAAAACTTAAAAAGAAAAAGACAGTGGGCAGGTGGATCCAGTCGCTTTTCTCAGGACAATAGCAAACCTGGTAAGTATGCGTCCGCAAAAAAAATATAACTGATTAAAAACGAATTATGATCAAAGCAATCTTAATTGATGATGAAGTCCACTGCGTGGAAACATTGTCTTTGCTGCTGGATGAGTTCTGTCCCGAAGTACAGGTAATGGAACGATGTAAGTCTGCAAAAGAGGGCCTGGAGGCGGTCAAAAAACATAATCCCTCATTGATATTCCTTGATATCGAAATGCCGGTAATGAACGGATTTGAGTTCCTTGAACAATTTTCAGAGATTCCCTTTGCAATTATTTTCACCACCAGCTACGATCAGTATGCTATAAAGGCCATTCGATTCAGCGCATTGGATTACTTGTTGAAGCCAATCGATCCGAATGAATTGATCGGTGCCGTAAAGAAAGTACAGGAACAACGTCATTTACCATTTGCGGAGCAGTTTCAAATGTTGCTCAAACAGGTACATGGCAAAAACGGCAGCTTTAATAAAATAGCAGTCCCCACTTCCGAAGGATTTGAATTAATTCCTGCTGACCAGGTGGCATACTGTGAGGCGAATGACAACTACACGCATCTTTTCCTTAAAAACAAAAACAAGATCGTTGCCTGCCGGACCTTAAAGGAAATGGAAGAACAACTTGCAGACTTCAACTTTTTTGTGAGGGTTCATCACTCTTATATGGTCAACCTGAACGAGGTAACAAAATATATTCGTGGTGAAGGCGGATATCTTGTAATGAGCGAAGGAAGTACTGTCAACGTTTCGAGAAGCAGGAAGGATGCACTTATGAAATACTTCTGAAAGCAAAGAACCAAGAGACAAGATACAAGAACCCAAAAAAATTTAAAATCCGAAATACGAAAAAGGGAGTTCGCGGATGGATTCAAGATTCTATTTTCAATTTTAAATTTTGTTTGATTCGCAGGTTATTGTCAGTAAGATTAACGCTCTTACTAGAAACAAGCACACGACAAATTTCAAATCTGGAATTCGAAAATAACTATCCCTGAGAATGAGGTTCTTATTTTCTAATTTGAATATTATTGGGTTTTTTGTATGTCATTGCGATCCCGCCAAAGGCGGAAAAGCAATTGTTTCTTTTAATTTCTGCTACTCTTCGCCTTGCTCCAACCACCACCGAAAGCCGCTAACTACTCAGCAGCGCTGGAATTAGCCTTTATACCACTATAGATTTGATACTGCAATTAGCATTGAAGTTCTTTACAAATTCCGCCTGCTGGTCCTGGAACGCTGCAGAACCATAACTCGCGAACCGGAATGGAGTAACCGAACATAAAAAGAATCGTCTAACTCATTCGTTAACCAGCCGTCTGCGAATACAGCGGCACAAAAAATTAAACAATGAAAACAATAATATTATCTGCGCTGAAAATTTGCGCGTTTACCGCAACTATTGTTGGCGTATCCAACGCACAGGGTGAATTAAATAATAAGGAAGTGCCGTCCATAGAAAATGCGCCTGCTTCCGTTCCTGTTGCCAACGCCAAAATTGACAAAGCGCTCAACGGCTATTTTAAGAATGCAACTAATATCCGGTGGTATGAAATCAAAAATAATTACGTGATCAAATTTAACCTGGATGGCCATAAGAACAGGGCACTGTTCACGAAGAGCGGCCACCTGGTTTATCACATCACCTATGGAACAGAGGAATTGCTCCCGGCCGAAGTAAGAAGAGTTGTCAAGAGCGAGTATTATGACCAAAAAATCACAAGAGTGCTTAAGGTAAACCAGGATCAAAGAACCATCTGGGTTATTCACATGGAAGATCAAAAGGAATTTATAATGGCCCGCGTAGAAGACGGCCAACTCGAAGAAACCAAACGCATGGAAAAATAGAAGTAAGATTTTTTTGAAGCATGAATATGCATTCGTTTCCGGCTTCCCTTTCCAGGGAGGCCTTTTTATTCACTTAATTTATTTCCGGCACACCCTTTGAGTTCTTCCAATTTGAGATACTTGTTTTAAAGCACCGCGTTGACCCGTTCGATCCTGCCTTGCTTTAGTAAATACATAAGTTTCCCGAAAATTATTTTTACGACCTGCTACTGCATGCATCCATGCTATACTGCTATTAAATAAACCCGGCCTGCCTCCCTAATGTATCGCCTCGAAAATTCGGGAGACAGGCTCAAACTTACCACTATGAATACCAGGTACGTTACCTGCCTGGCGGTTGCCCCCGTCATTTGGTTGTTTACCGGATGTTTTGTTCCATCAACAGTAAGTGAAAAACCAAAAAATTTTGCCCGCACAGATGATAGAATTATCTCCGATATGAGGAAAGAGGGTTTGAGCAAATCCAACCGCTTTTATTTAAATGAAATCAGTTCAAAGGCGATGAGAAGCTTCGTCAGCACTTATTGGAATGCAACGGATCCAAAATGGGTCAAGTACTCCGGTGGTTATGTGGTTTACTTCCTCAGGGATAGTGTCCGTTATAAGGTCTATTACACTACAGATGGAGACGTTCAATGCACGATCCGGCAATTTTCAGTAGAAGATATGCCCCGGGACATCCGCCAAATGGTTAAAAACGCTTATGCGGATTATTCCATATTCCAGGTGAATGAAGTCACCTCATTACAAAGGACCAGGTATGAAATTAAGATTGAAGATGACGATTCGTTTAAAGAACTTAAAATAGATGACAAGGGCATGGAGGTGACGAATGCCTTTCGGAAGAGTAAATAAATGGCTCTGAAAACAAAGAATAAGTATAGTACAAACCTGGCAATATAAAAACAAGGATCGAATTTTAATTTCAGTTCTCGTTGCTCGTACACGCCCGATGCGACCGCTCGAAATTTAACCCATCGAATACTAACTCCGCCTGGCCAATTACAAAATTGTTTACGGTCATCGTTATTTTTTCGACTACCTATTGCGGTTATTTATCAAATCGAAAACAACGACCTGGACATTCCGGGTATTTGGAAAAATACAAATGAGCTTTTCAAGTAGAACATGCATTCGTTCCGGCCTCCTTTTCCAGGGAGGCTTTTTTAGATACTTAAAGTTTAAAGTTAGTCACTGCGAGTGCGAAGCACGAAGCAGGAGGAAGTCGGGAACTGCTGTACCGATCCTGCTTAGCCGGTCGGTATTCGTGCGTGGGTGAACTCGGCAATAAATCCGGTTAATCTCATTAAGAGAAACTGTTTGCCTGCTGGATCACTTTTCCGACCAATGAATGTAGAAAATCCTGAAACAGGAAATCTGGCAGGAAGAATTTGACCAAGTGATTTCTACCACTGATACATCTGATCTTTAAAAAATTTTAAACCTATTACGATGAACACGAGATACTTAGTCGCAACGGCGGGTATTATCCTGTCTTCGACAATTACCGGGTGTTTTCTCCCGTTTACTGCAGCTGATGGTCCCCGGACTTTTGCAGAAACCGACGACAAAATAATTACTGATATGAGGCTGGAAGGACTTAGCAAATCTTCGCCGTTTTATTTGAATGAAATCGATACCAGGGCCGTCAGGAGTTTTGTCGGCACCTATTGGAATGCCACTGACGCAAATTGGGTAAGCTATCCCGGTGGATATGTCGTCTATTTTGCCAAAAATGGAATTCCCACCAGGGCATATTATACACGCTCGGGGGAACTGGAATGCACCATTCGTCAATACTCTGAAAAGGAACTGCCCGCTGACATAAGGCACATGGTAAAGACCGAGTATTACGATTATTCTATCTTTCTCGTCCATGAGATCATAAAAGGAGGAAAAACAAGCTACGTAGTTAAGATTGAGGATAAAACCTCTTTTAAAGAAATAAGAATCGACGATGCCGGAATGGAAGTAACCAACGAATTTATAAAGAGTAAATAAGCGGTCGAATGACGCCCGGTTCTCCAACCCATTTACACGTTCAAGTTGTTTGAAAATAGAAACATAGGCACGCAAGCAATCGTTCACCGGCCTCCCTTTCCAGGGAGGCTTTTTGAACTTTATAATAAACTCCGGCAACCCGGTTCATTTCCTACCCGTTTCTAAAATAAATGAGTTTCGCAGTTTATTTTATTGACCTTGCAAGTAATTATTTCTACCTTTAATTCTGTCTGCCGCTGAATTTTCCGAATGCTTAAGATGAAAATTTCGCCGGCGGATATCAACTGACAGTTATGAGGAGCAGACACTTTACCTTCCTGGCAGCTTCTTTCTTGGCCTTTTTGATTTCGGGATGTTTTGGCCCATCAAAAGTAAAAAGTGATAAACCTAAAAATGTTGCTGGTGCCGATGATAAGCTTCTATCAGACATGAGGCAGCAGGGTCTTAATCAACCGACGCACTTTTATTTGACGGAGATTAATTCGAAAGTGATGAGGAGCTTCATCAGCTCCTATTCTAATGTAACCGATCCAAAATTTGTAAAGTATTACGGTGGATATGTAGTCTATTTTTCGCGCGATGACATTCGGTATAAGGTTTACTACATGACGACGGGTGAACTTAAATGCACGATCAGGCAATACACAGCACAATTCCTGCCCGTTGAGTATCGGCAATTAGTTGAAAACTCCTATCCCGGTTATTCTATTTTCCTTGTAACAGAAGTCACCAAGAGAGGCAAGACCAGGTATGAGGTCAAAATTGAAAATGAGGCAACCTTTAAGGATATCCGCCTGGAAGATGGCGGAATCAGGGTTGCGAATGACTATGTAAAAAGTAAATAAAGAACACACCCTTTCTTCACCA
>Ga0207701_10000276_pt1 | contig 52702 bp, 35 predicted proteins | sample KBSSwiSSwithPhiX_FD_184294 | JGI IMG/M metagenome (GOLD analysis project Ga0207701, IMG submission 184294) | Switchgrass rhizosphere bulk soil microbial communities from Kellogg Biological Station, Michigan, USA, with PhiX - S5 (SPAdes) (version 2) | ecosystem: Environmental > Terrestrial >... | reverse complement strand
GTGCGCCGCATAAGGGCGCAATTCCCGGCGTTTCATCGCGCTATCGGCCGAACCTATGTCGGCGCCTGCGCGATTGGCGCTCCGTCTGGCTTCATGCTGGCGCTCGGGACCAATGCGGGGCCAATCGCCGGTACCGGATTTGCGGTGGCCGCCTTGCTTTGGCCGATCTTCACCTATCTCGGAGTGCGGGCAGCGATCGAGGGGCAATTCGTCACACACCGCGAGTGGATGATCCGATCCTACGCCATCACCGCCAACGCGATCACACTGCGCCTGATGCTTCCCCTTGCGGGCGTGATGGGCTTCGACTTCTTCGCTGCCTATGGCGTGATTGCCTGGCTCGGCTGGATCACCAATCTGGTCTTGGCCGAGATCCACCTGCGTCGAACCCGGGGTTCCGTGATGATCGAGCGAAGGCTCGCCACCGCCTGAATCCAACTATGATGACGCGTGCGCGATTTGTGCTACGCGCCCGTTCATGACTGGCTACGGTTCCACCCTACTCCGCCTGCTCGAGGAGCGCGGCTATATCCACCAGGCGACTGATGCCGCGGGACTGGACGCCTTGGCGTCACGCGAGGTGGTGACCGGTTACATCGGATTCGACGCGACCGCCCCTTCTCTGCACGTCGGCAGCCTGGTGCAGATCATGATGCTACGGCGGATGCAGCAGGCCGGGCACAAGCCGATCGTGTTGATGGGCGGCGGGACGACCAAGATCGGCGACCCCAGCGGCAAGGATGAGAGCCGCAAGCTGCTCACCCATGAGGCGATCCAGGAAAATATCGCCTCGATCCGCAAGGTGTTCGAGCATTTCCTGACCTTCGGGGACGGCCCGACCGACGCGATCATGGTCGACAATGCCGACTGGCTCGACCAACTGGCCTATATCGACCTGCTAAGGACCGTCGGCCCGCATTTCACCATCAACCGTATGTTGACCTTCGATTCGGTCAAATTGCGGCTCGACCGCGAGCAGCCGCTGACCTTCCTGGAATTCAATTACATGATCCTCCAGGCCTATGACTTCCGCGAGCTGTCTTTGCGCCACAAATGCGTGCTGCAGCTGGGCGGGTCGGACCAGTGGGGCAATATCGTCAACGGCGTCGACCTCGGCCGGCGGATGGACGGGCTGGAGCTGTTCGGCGTCACCACGCCCCTCATCACCACCGCCGACGGGGCCAAGATGGGCAAGACCGCATCAGGCGCGGTGTGGCTCAACGCCGACCAGCTGCCTGCCTACGACTATTGGCAATTCTGGCGGAACACGGCCGATGCGGATGTGGTCAAGTTCCTGAAGCTGTTCACCGACTTGCCACTCGAGCGGATCGAGGGGCTGGCGAAGCTTGAAGGCCAGGCGATCAACGAGGCCAAGATTGCTCTCGCCAATGAAACGACGGCCATGCTGCATGGGCGCGAGGCGGCCGTAGCGGCCGCGGAGACGGCGCGGCGGACCTTCGAGGAAGGTGCAGCCGGCGGGGATTTGCCGACGCTGCAGGTGCCCGAAGGCAGCATCGGCGTGGTCCAGGCGCTGACGGGGCTAGGCTTTGCGGCGTCGAATGGCGAAGCGCGGCGCAAGATCGGTGAAGGTGCAGTCAGGCTCAACGGCGAGGCTGTCAGCGACCCGATGCTGGTGATCGATGTTGGCGGCGCGCCGGTGAAGCTCAGCCTCGGCAAGAAGAAGCACGGGTTGCTTACCCGCTCCTGAGCAATCCGACCGCCGCGTCGCGTTCGAACAAGTAAAGGCACAACCGCGCGGCCTGGCCTCGTTCGCTGGCGAGGCCGCCGTCTCGGTCGAGCAGCAGGCGGGCATCGCCCTGGGCGATGGGCGCAAGTTCGGCGACGTCCTCCTGGCTGGCGACCTTGAACTCGATGTCGCCCGACTGGCGGGTGCCGAGTACCTCACCAGGTCCGCGCAGTTTCAAATCCTCTTCGGCAATGCGGAAGCCGTCGTTGGTTTCGCGCATCAGGGCGAGGCGCGCCCGGCCCGTCTCGCTCAATTGCTGGCCGCGGAGCAGGATACAGCGGCTGGCCGCGGCGCCGCGGCCGACGCGGCCACGCAGCTGGTGGAGCTGGGCGAGGCCGAACCGCTCGGCCCCCTCGACGATGATCAGCGAGGCGTTGGGCACGTCGACCCCCACCTCGATCACCGTCGTCGCCACCAGCACGCCGAGCTCGCCATTGGCGAATGACGCCATGACGTCATCCTTGTCCGTGCCCTTCATCCGGCCATGGACCAGGCCGACGCGGTCCTCGCCGAAGCGAAAGCGCAGCAGCTTCGCCCGCTCTTCGGCCGCGGCGGCGTCGATCGCCTCGCTCTCCTCAACTAGCGGGCAGACCCAATAGGCCTGGCCGCCCGCCGACAGGTGCCGGCCGAGGCCGTCGATCACGTCGCCTAGCTTGGCATCGCTGATCACCAGAGTCTCGACGGGCGTGCGGCCCGGCGGCATCTCGTCGATCCGGCTGACATCCATCTCGCCATAATGGGTCAGGGTCAGCGTGCGCGGGATGGGCGTGGCGGTCATCGCCAGCAGGTGCGGCGGATGCTCGGCCTTTTCGGCGAGCAACAGCCGCTGGGAGACGCCGAAGCGATGCTGCTCGTCGATCACGATGAGGCCGAGCTTCTTGTAGGCGACATGCTGCTGGAAGATGGCGTGGGTGCCGACGAGGATGTCGATCGAGCCGTCGGCGAGGCCCATCAGGACGGAATCACGAGCGCGGCCTTTCTCGCGGCCGGTCAAGATGGCGATGCGGACGCCGATCGCCTCGCACTGGCGCTGCAGTGTTGCATGGTGCTGGCGGGCGAGGATCTCGGTCGGGGCGAGCATTGCCGCCTGGGCGCCGGCCTCGACTGCCTCCAGCATCGCCAGCAGCGCAACCAGCGTCTTGCCCGAGCCGACATCGCCCTGAAGCAGGCGGAGCATCGGCTTGTCTTGCGCCATATCGCCGCGGATTTCGCCGACCACGCGCTGCTGGGCGTTGGTCAGGCGGTAAGGCAATTGCAGCTTTCCGCTGAGGCGGCCGTCCCCCTGCAGTGGCACCCCTTTCTTGCGCCGCGCCACCTGGCGGAGCAGCATCAGGGCTAGCTGATTGGCAAAAATCTCGTCGTATGACAGTCGTTTACGGGCGACTGTTGCGGCTGGATCGGAATGAATTTCGGCCAGTGCCGAGCGCCAGGCAGGCCAATGATCGCGGGCTTGTTTCGACGGCTCGATCCATTCGGGAAGCTCGGGCGCGCGATCGAGAGCGGTCAGCGCCAGTTCGCGCATGCGTTTGTTGGAAATGCCTTCGGTCAGGCCATAGACCGGCTCGCGAAGCGCGACTTCCGCGGCCTTGGCGGGCTCAAGCACCTCGGGATGGACGATCTGCCACTCCTGCCCCCATTGATCGAGCTTGCCGATCACGGTGCGCTTCTCGTGTAGCGGCAACTGCTTCTTCGCCCAGGCGGGATTGTTGAAGAAGGTCAGGGTTAGCGTGTTGTCGTCAGAATCGCGGGCAAAAATACGAAGCGGCGCCTTTCCCGATCCGACCCGAACGTCCACGGGGACGACGTCGAGCACCACGATCCTGCCGAGCAACGCCTGGCTGGCGTGGGGAGCGCGGACGCGGTCGATTGTCCCAGTGGGCAGATGATAGGCAAGGTCGATCGCCCGAGTGAGGCCGAGCTTGGCCAGCCCCTTGGCAATGCCCGGCCCGACGCCCTTCAGCGCTTCGACTTCGGCGAACAGCGGGTTGAGCACGTCGGGGCGCATCGGCGCGACACTAGCGAGGAGGAACGCAACTGCCTACATGGGCTCTTCACGAACCCGCTGCGATTCCGCTGCGGGTCAATTTGCGTTGGAGGATAGCCGTTCGTGGATGACGTGCTGAGGGCGCTGAAGTACCGTGCCTGGCATCGCGGGACGCGCGAGGCGGACATGATGATCGGCGGCTTTTTCGACGCGCATCATGGGTCGTGGAACGCGCATGAGCGAGCGCTGTTCGCCGCGCTGCTGACCGAGCAGGACGTCGACATCATGGCCTGGGCGATCGGCACGCAGGACGTGCCGGAGCGTTATCAGGGACCCATGATGGACGCCTTCAAGCGCCTCGATTTCATCAGGACCGCCAAGTGAGCGAACCGCTAAACCGCATCCTGAAAGCGCAGTCGCCGCTGACGCTGGCCGGAGTACCGGCGGGTTTCCTCCCGTGGCTCGCGGCCGACCTTGCGCGGGCAGCGCACGGCACTGGAGCCGGCGGGCGGGCGGTGATCATCGCCGCCGACGAAGCGGCGATGCGCGCGCTGCAGGACACGGTGCCGGTGTTTGCGCCCGAAGTGGAGGTGCTGAGCTTTCCGGCGTGGGACTGCCTGCCGTACGACCGCGCCTCCCCGGCCCTGAGGGTGATGGCGGAGCGGCTGGCTACGCTCGAGAAGCTGCAGGGGAAGCGCAAGGGGCCGCAACTGCTGCTGACCACGGCCAATGCGGCCACTCAGCGGAACCTGACGCCGTTCCGCATTCGCCAGCTGACCCGGCGGCTGGCCGAAGGCGAGCGGATCGAGCGGGACAGGCTGGTCGAGCTGCTGCAGGCCAATGGCTACCAGCGGACCGATGCCGTCCATGACGCCGGCGAATATGCCGTGCGCGGGTCGATCGTCGACCTGTTCCCGGCGGGCGAGAGCCAGGCGCTCCGGCTGGACTTTTTCGGCGACGAGATCGAAACGATGCGCAGGTTCGACCCTGCAGACCAAAGGTCAATCGGTAAGGCAGGCTCCTTCACCCTGATGCCGGCCAGCGAGGCGCTGCTGGACGAGGAGACGGTCAAACGCTTCCGCGCCCGCTACCGCGAGCAATTCGGTGCCAATGCCACCGGCGACCCGCTCTACCAGGCGATCAGCGACGGGCGGCGGCTGGCCGGGATGGAGCATTGGCTGCCGCTGCTCGAGGAAAAGCTGGCCACGCTGTCCGAACATCTCGGCGAGGATGACGTCATCGTCCGGGATGCCAACACCGACGGGGCGCTAGAAGCCCGGCACGAGGCGATCGAGGATTATTTCGCCAATCGCGAGAAGGCGATGGTCGCCGAGCCCGGAAGCTATCGCCCGCTGGCGCCGTCGGCGCTGTACCTGTCGAGCAAGGAGTGGCGCGGCACCGTTGCCCGACGGCCGATCCATCTGGCGACACCCTTCCAAGAGCCGGAAAGCGACAAGGTCATCGACTTCGGCGTCGACGGACCGCGCGACTTCGCGCCCGAGCGCACGCAGGGCGCCAATGTCTATGAAGCCGTCACCAAGCATGTTGCCAAGCTTCGGAAAGACAAGAAGAAGATCGTGCTGGCGAGCTATACGGCAGGTGCGCGCGAGCGCCTTGCGGGGCTGCTCGAGGATCATGGCCTCAAAAGCCTGAAGCCGGCTGAAAGCTGGCAGGAGGCGCTTGGGTCGAGGACCGACGCGGCATTGATCGTGCTGCCGCTCGACCATGGCTTCACCGGGCTGGAAGTGGCCGTCCTGACCGAGCAGGACATGCTCGGCGACCGGCTAGTGCGGAGGAAGAAGCGTCGCAAGAGCGCTGACGCGTTCCTCGCGGAACTGGCTGCGCTGACACCCGGCGACCTGGTCGTGCACATGGAGCATGGCATCGGCCGCTACGAAGGGCTGACGTCGGTGATGGTCGGCAAGGCGCCGCATGACTGCGTCGCCCTCTCCTACGCCGGTGGCGACAGACTTTATGTGCCGGTCGAGAATATCGACGTTCTGACGCGCTATGGCGGGGCCGGCGACGGCGCAAACCTGGACCGGCTGGGCGGTGAAGCCTGGCAGCGGCGCAAGTCGCGGATGAAGGAGCGGATCCGCGAGATCGCGGGCGAGTTGATCAAGACCGCTGCGATCCGCGCAACACGGCCTGGCCAGGTCGCCGAGGCGGACTCGACCTTGCCCGAATTCGTCGATCGCTTTCCCTATGAGGAGACCGACGACCAGGACCGGGCAATCGCCGAGGTGCTGGAGGACCTGGGCAGTGGCAAGCCGATGGACCGGCTGGTTTGCGGCGATGTCGGCTTCGGCAAGACCGAAGTTGCGCTGCGAGCGGCGTTTGTTGCGGCGATGGCAGGATACCAGGTGGCGCTGATCTGCCCGACCACCCTGCTGGCGCGGCAGCACTACAGAAATTTCGTCGAGCGGTTCCAGGGTTTTCCGATCGAGATCGGGCGGCTGTCGCGGCTGGTGCCGGCGGGCGAAGCGAAGACGACCCGCGAGCGGCTCGAGCAGGGCAAGGTCGATATCGTCATCGGCACCCACGCGCTGCTGTCGAAATCGATCAAATTCAAGAAGCTGGGGCTGGTCATTGTCGACGAGGAGCAGCATTTCGGGGTCGCCCACAAGGAGAAGCTCAAGGCGCTGAAGGAGGATGTGCATGTCCTCACCCTTACCGCCACGCCGATCCCCCGGACGCTGCAAATGGCAATGTCGGGGCTGCGCGAGCTCAGCGTGATCCAGACCCCGCCGGTCGACCGGCTCGCGATCCGCACCTATGTGGCGCCGTGGGACGCCGTGGTGATGCGCGAGGCGTTGCTGCGCGAACATTATCGTGGCGGGCAAAGCTTCCTGGTCGCGCCGCGGATCGCGGACCTGCCGGATCTCGAAGAATGGCTGCGCGACGAAGTGCCCGAGGTGAAGGCGGTTACCGCCCACGGCCAGATGGGTGCGAGCGAGGTCGAGGAGCGGATCGGCGCCTTCTACGACAAAAAATATGACGTGCTGCTGTCGACCACCATTGTCGAGAGCGGACTGGACATTCCGTCGGCCAATACGCTGATCGTCCATCGCGCCGACAGGTTCGGGCTGGCCCAGCTCTACCAGCTGCGCGGCCGGGTCGGCCGGTCGAAGACGCGCGCCTATGCCTATCTGACGACCCCGCCCGAAAGGTCGTTGACAGAAGGTGCCGACAAGAGGCTGCAGGTCCTGGCCAATCTCGACAGCCTGGGAGCCGGATTCCAGCTTGCCAGCCACGACCTCGACATCCGCGGCGCGGGCAATTTGCTGGGCGACGAGCAGTCGGGCCACATCAAGGAGGTCGGCTTCGAGCTCTACCAATCGATGCTGGAGGACGCGATCCTCGAGCAGAAATCGGGCGCTGCCGAACGGCGGGAGGAATTCACGCCTCAGATCAATGTTGAGGCGCCGATCCTGATCCCGGAACATTATGTGCCCGATCTCGACCTTCGCATGGGCCTCTACCGCCGGCTTGGCGAGCTGGAAGACCGGCAGGGAGTCGAGGAGTTTGCCGCAGAGTTGATCGACCGCTTCGGCAAGCTGCCATCGGAAACCCAGAACCTGCTGCAAATCGTTGAAACAAAGATCAATTGCAGAAAAGCGATGATCGCCAAATTGGACGTCGGGGCGAAAGGCGCGGTGGTGACCTTTGCGCCGAGCGGGTTCCCTGACCTGGCCGGCTTGCTCGACTATGTCGAAAAACTGAAGGGCGCCGCGAGGCTCCGGCCCGACAGCAAGCTGGTGATTAGCCGCGAATGGCCGACTGGCGAGGCTCGCTTGCAGGGCGCCCTGCAAATTTCGCGCGGGTTGATGCGGGTGTTGGCGGCGGCTGAGAAAAAAGAACTGGAGCCGGCCTAGGCCGCCGCCGTCTGCTCCCCCGAGGCAACGAAGCGCTTCAATTCGGCCTCGTCGAGCGGCTGTGCGCCAAGGAAGCCCTGGTAAAGGTCGCAGCCCCACTCCTCTAGCAGGTGGAGCTGGGCGATGTTCTCGACGCCCTCGACGATCACCTTGAGGCTTAGCTCGCGGGCCAGGCGGATCATCGCCTTGACGACGATCCGGTCGCGGCTGCCGCCCACGATGTGGTTGATGAGGCCGCGGTCGATCTTAATCGCGTCAATCGGCAATGAAGTCAGATAGGCAAGGCTGGAATAGCCGGTCCCGAAATCATCGATTGCGATGCGCACACCCGCGGCGCGCAGCCGGGAGAGCCGGCCGGCGACCTCCAGGCTGTCCGCCATCAGGCTGCTTTCGACGATCTCGGCAGTGATTTGTTCGGGCTCGAGGCCGGCTGAGGCGATTTCCTCCAGCAGCCATTGCTCATAGCCCGGACGGTCGAGGTCCCGTGGGAGGAGGTTAATCGACAGGCACATGCCAGCAAGCGGTCCGGTCCATCGTCCGGCTGCTCGCAAAGCTTTGCGCTGGATCGCGCGCGACAGGCGCTCGGCGAGTCCGGCGGCTTCGGCACGGGCGAATAGCTCCTCGGGACTTTCGGCTCCGTCCCAGCGCGCCAGCGCCTCGACGCCCATCACCTGGCCGCTGGCCGGCTCGATTTGCGGCTGGAAGCGAAGTTCGATGCGATCGCGGCCGATCGCCTGTTCAAGCGCGCGGTCGCGCAGCGGCAAAGCGGACGCCGGAGCCACTCGATTGTCCGACGCCCGCTTGCCCCCGAACCCTGGCCATTTAAGCCACATACGCATGAAGGAGAGTTAGCCCTGCACTGGTACCTGACCAAGGCGCCTGTTGGGCGCGTGTCCTTTCGGGACAGTGGCGCTTTCCCTGCAAATCCGTATTTTAGCCGCGTGAACGTCGCTCGCCCCTCCCCAGCAACGCCCGAGCGGGACCTTGCCGCGCATCGGATCGGGCTGGTCGCCTCCCCCGGCGAAGCGGCCAAATCGGCCGAAGCGATGCTTCGACGCCGCTATAGCTGGGCCGATGAGGACCAGGCCGAGACGCTGGTCGCGCTCGGTGGCGACGGCTTCATGCTGCAGACGCTCCATGCAATGCTCGAGCAAGGCGAATCGCGTCCGGTATTCGGCATGAACCGCGGCACTTTTGGCTTCCTGATGAACGAGTGGCGCCTCGATCGGCTGTTCGAGCGGATCAGCAATGCCAAGCATATCCGCGTCGCTCCCCTCGCAATGAAAGCGACCAATATCCGCGGCGAGAGCTGGATGCACCCCGCGATCAACGAAGTGTCGTTGCTGCGCGAGACTCGCCAAACCGCCAAGATCGAAATCATCGTCAATGGCCGGGTGGTGATGCCGGAACTGGTCGCCGATGGCGTGCTGGTGGCGACACCGGCTGGATCGACCGCCTATAATCTGTCCGCGCACGGCCCGATCCTGCCGCTGGCGGCGAAGATGCTGGCACTGACGTCGATCAGCCCCTTCCGGCCGCGGCGCTGGTCCGGGGCGATCCTGCCCGATGACGTGTCGATCCGCTTCAAGGTGCTGGAAGCGGACAAACGGCCCGTTGCGGCCGTCGCCGACCAGTTCGAGGTGCGCGAGGTTTGCACCGTCGACGTGACCCTTGACCGCGATCGGTCACTGACCCTCCTGTTCGACCCCGAACATGCGCTCGACGAGCGAATTGCGATGGAGCAATTTGCCCACTAACCGCGCATTCAGATTTTCTGTGGCAAAGAGGGGCTTAGACCGCTTGCAACACGCGACGAGGGCGTTATAGGCGGCGTCGCTTCATGTTCCCCGATAGCTCAGCGGTAGAGCTCTCGACTGTTAATCGAGCGGCCGTTGGTTCGAATCCAACTCGGGGAGCCACCACTTTCAGGCACAAAAAACGAAGCGGCCAGGCATGAGCCCGACCGCTTCGGCGAAGTGCGTTCATGTCCCAGGGGACCACCCCGCAACCTCTTCAACAGCAGCTTTGCGGCAATCGCTCCAGAGGCTTTTTTTGCCTGTGTCAGCGCGGGACAGGTTTGAGCCGCTTTTCCATGCGGAAGTTATGAATCGGGACGCCGGAAATCTCGAATTCGCGGCGCTCGATCACGTCGAATCCCTGCCTGGAAAAGAAGCGCCGGGCAGGCTCGCTGGCCTCGGTGAACAAAAGCACGATTCCATGTTCGCGGGCCGCGCGCTCCAATTCCTCATATAGCCGTGCCGTAACGCCGGTGCCGGCGGCATCGGGCCGGCAGAAGAGGTGGTCGATGTGGCCGTCAGCCTCGACGTCGCCATAGGCCAGCGGATCGTCATGCTCGTCGACCGCCAGCAGCAGGATGCGGCCGTCGGTACCGCGAGCGAGGAAGCGTGACGGATCCGGCACCCGCGGCGCCCAGGCCCTAACCTGCTCGGCTGAGTAGTGATGGGCGGCAATTTGATGGATAGCCGCATGGAAGAGCGAAGCGAGGCTGGCTTCGTCACCCTTCTTGAAGGGGCGTACGCGCACTGCAGCGCTCGTTTGACCGCTAGTCAGACGGCAAGCGCGAGATCGCCAACGGCGCGCGTTTCACCGTGCAACGGCACGCTCGCGAGCAGGATCATGCCCGGCTTTCCGGCCCGGATCATGAGGCGGCCGCCAATTTCCTCGATCCGTTCGCGCATGCTCGACAGGCCGACCCCCGTCCTCAGCTTTTCCGGAAGGCCGACACCATCGTCGGCGATACTGATATGGAGCATGGAACGGCGCTGGTACAATCCAATGGAGACATGCGTGGCTTTCGCATGGCGATAGACGTTCGACAGGGCCTCCTGCATCATCCGAAAGACAGCGACCTCGGCAGCTGGCGAAAGCGGACTCCCTTCGGCTGCGTCGACTGCGATGGTGAGGCCGGTGCGGCGGGCGAAGCCTCCGGCGAGCTGCCGCACCGCCTTGGCAAGCCCTAGCTCGCTAACCATCGGCGGATGGGCTAGGAAGGAAATGGCGCGCAGTTCGCGATGGATCTGCGCAAGCAGATCCTCCATTTCGTCAACTATGTCGGTTCTGGACTTCACGCTTTTCGACCGTCGGATCTGCCCCAGGGAGAGACCGAGGCTGGCAACCAGCTGCATGGTCGAATCATGGACTTCGCGTGCCATCCGGCGCCGCTCTTCGTCCTGATGCTCGATCAATGAGTGGCTGAACTCTTCTCGCATCTGGCGAAGGTGAACCAGCTCGCTGACGTCATAGCGGGTAACCGTATACATGGTCCGGCCCGCCACTTCGATCCACTTGACGCAAAGCTGGAAGGCAAACCCCTCCCAGCGATCCTTGCCATGGTAGACGAAGCTGAAGGACGGTTGACCGTTACGCTTCATGTCGCGGATGCCCTTGGCGGCGATGCCGGCCGGATTATGTCCCTGGACCGCTACCTTCTCGCAAAAAGCCAGGTAGTTCGCTCCGGGCGTCAGCTCGCCATAGTCATAAAGGGCGGCGGTCCTGGTCCAGGCCGGGTTGACCGCAAGAATGGTCCAATCTTCGTCGACCAATGCGATCTGCTCGGGCAGGCCGTCAATGATCTGCTGGAAAGTCTCGATGAAGGCTGGTTCGGATTTGAGCGCGTGGTCGGGAAAAGCACCTGCCAAGGGCAGGTCCAGGAATGGTAGATCGGGGGATTCCTCGTAATGGATCCCCACAACTACGGGTACGTCCGGACCCAACTCCATACTTTACCCCGCGTATTTGCCCCAAAATCGCGGACTCGGGCTGACTTCAAGGTATAACACAGATTAAGGGCAGAGTCCGAGTTATCAACATCGGGACTAACCCTTAGGGGCTGGCCGACGCCTCGCTGACAATTCCAGTCGTTTCGCGAGCTCCCGCTGGGCCAGGAAATCCCGCATCATTTCGGCGACCTCGCTTTCGGGGCCCAGCCGAACCCAGCTATGGGAGCCATACCAGCTGGCCCAAGCCTGGCCCCCTTCGAGGCTGAACACGACCGGAGCGGCGATTCCGTCGGGCCGGGCCGGACGGAGCGAATTTTCGACGATTACCCTTACTGCCTTGGCAAGGGCGATGAGCAACAGGGTCGACGCGAAAAATATTGTGAATCCGATCAGCTCATAGGCGCCGAAATTCAGCTGGAAGCGCGGCCCAATAAATAGCAGGTCGGCTACAATCCAGGAACCAAGCGCGGTAGCGACCGCCCACTTCCCGTCGAGGACGATCGCTGCAACGATCACGAATGGAAGGAATGGCAGGAACGGCAGCCGATCGATGTACAGCCCAATCAACAGACGGATGAAAGTTGGAATGGTAATGAGCGCGACGCCATACACTAGCGCGCGTCTTCCAGTTGCGGGGGGAGCGAGCAACAATCTGCTCAGCCCGTCAATAAACCTCATCTGATACAATCCCGAGCATTCACGCAACTGCATTAGTGTAGCGTTTAATGCTTGCTCGTTAACAGTCTATTTACGCGGATGTTTTTAGTGGATTCCGCTAAGTTCAGCCCTCGATGGCGGCCATCAGGCTGGCGTTACCGCCCGCCGCCGTGGTGTCGATGCAGGTTACCCGCTCGGTAGCGAAGCGCGGCACATAGTGAGGCCCGCCCGCCTTGGGACCGGTGCCCGACAACCCCTCCCCGCCGAACGGCTGGCTTTCGACCACCGCGCCGATCTGGTTGCGGTTGACGTAGAGGTTGCCGACGCGGGCGTGGGCCTCGACATATTGGCGAGTGGTATCGATCCGGCTCTGCAGACCCAGCGTCAGGCCGTAACCGGTGGCGTTGATGTCGCCGATGACCTTGTCCAGCTCGCCAGATTTCCAGCGGACGACGTGAAGGATCGGTCCGAAATGTTCGCGGTCGAGCTCGCCCAGACCCTTGATCTCGTACATCGACGGAATGACGAAATGGCCGCGCTGGGCGCTTCCGGGAAGCGGTACTTGGGCAAGCAAGCGGCCCTTGGCCTTCAGGTCTGCAAGGTGTTTGTCGAGCGCCGCCTTGGCTTCACTGTCGATTACCGGCCCGACGTCGGTGGTGAGGTCGCCGGGATTGCCGACGTTCAAGGCTTCCATCGCGCCGGCGATCATCTCCAGCATGGAATCGGCGACATCGTCCTGGACGAACAGCACGCGCAGCGCCGAGCAGCGCTGACCAGCGCTCTGGAAGGCGGAGGCGACGACGTCGCGCGTTACCTGCTCCGGCAATGCCGATGAATCGACGATCATCGCATTCTGGCCGCCCGTCTCGGCGATCAGCGGGACGATCGGGCCGTCGCGGGTGGCGAGGCTGCGGTTGATCGCCCGCGCGGTGTCGGTCGAACCGGTGAAGGCGACGCCGGCGATCTTGGGGTGGCTGGTCAGAGCGGCGCCGACCTTGCCGTCGCCTGGCGCAAGCTGGACGATCGCTTTGGGAATGCCGGCGGCATGCATCAACTCGATCGCCCGCGCACCAATCAAGGGAGTCTGTTCGGCGGGCTTGGCAATGGCGGCGTTGCCGGCGGCAAGCGCCGCCGCGACCGGGCCGATGAAGATCGCCAGCGGGAAGTTCCAGGGCGAGATGCAGGCGAACACTCCGCGGCCATGCAGCCGGAGCTCGTTGGTCTCTCCGGTCGGGCCAGGGAGCGCAGTGACGTTGCCGCACAGGCGGCGGGCCTCGCTGGCATAGTAGCGGAGGAAATCCACTGCTTCGCGCACTTCGAGCACGGCGTCCGGAACTGCCTTGCCCGCCTCCCGCACGCATAGGGAGAAGAGCTCCTCGCGATGCTGCTCGAACAAGTCGGCGGCGCGGTTAAGCAAGGTTGCGCGGCGATCGCCGCCGAGTTGGTCCCATTCGATTTGCGCAGCGAGCCCGGCCCGAACCATTCGGTCGACATCGGCCTCGCTGGCATAGGTCACGCCGCCGACAACGATCGACGTGTCGAACGGCGAATAGATTGGCAGTTTCTCGCCCTTGCCGCCGCCTGTTGGAGCCGCGGTCCAATGTTTGCTTTCCAGCTTGGCCAGCTTCTTCATCAGCGGGCCGCGGACCAGCGGATCGCTGAGATCGACGCCGGCGCTGTTCAGGCGATCCTCGCCGAAGATGGCGTTGGGCAGCGGGATCGCCGAGTTGCGCTTGGGACTGAGCTTCTCAAGCTCGGCGACCGGGTCGCGGACCAAATCGTCGACCGGCACATCGTCGTCGGCGATGCGATTGACGAAACTGGAATTGGCGCCGTTTTCAAGCAGGCGCCGGACCAGATAGGCGAGCAGTTCCTTGTGGCTGCCGACCGGCGCGTAGATGCGCACCGGCGTCGGCTCCTCGCCGATGCCCCGTTCGAGTTTCGCCAGCTCTTCATATAGCCCCTCGCCCATGCCGTGCAGCCGCTGGAACTCGAACAGGGCATCGCCGGCCAGCGCCTTCACCGCGCCGATGGTGTTAGCATTATGGGTGGCAAAGGCGGGATAGATGCAGTCGCTCGCCGCCAGCAGCCGCTTGGCGCAGGCGAGGTAGCTGACGTCGGTCGCGGCCTTGCGGGTAAAGACGGGGTAATCGGACAGGCCCGCTACCTGCGCGACCTTGATCTCGCTGTCCCAATAGGCGCCCTTTACCAGGCGGACCATCAGCTTGCGTCCGTGCTTGCGGGCCAGTTCGACGGTCCAGTCGACCAGCGGCACGGCGCGCTTCGAATAAGCCTGGATGGCAAGGCCGAACCCACTCCAGCCGTTTGCGAAGAGGGCGTCGTCCGCGGCTAGCGCCTCGATCAGGTCCATCGACAGTTCGAGCCGGTCGGCTTCCTCGGCGTCGATCGTGAAATGGACGTCGGCCTTGGAGGCCTTGAGTGCCAGGTCGCGAAGCACCGGGAGAATGGCCGCCTTGGCCGCTTCGGCGTGGCTCCATTCGTAGCGTGGATGCAGCGCGCTGAGCTTGACGGAAATGCCAGGAGCAGCGCGAAAGCCGCCCTTCGCGACCTTGGCGATAGTGTCGAGTGCCCCGCCATAGGCCCGTGCATAGCGGGCAGCATCAGCATGGGTCTTCGCTGCCTCGCCGAGCATGTCGAAACTGTGGCTCCAGCCCTTTGCCTGCTCCGGCGCGGCCCGCTTCAGCGCCTCATCAATCGTCCGGCCAAAAACGAATTGGCGTCCGAGAATTTTCATCGCCTGGCTGACGGCAGTGCGGATCACCGGCTCGCCGAGGCGGCCGACCGCGCGGCCGATTGCCGAGCGCCAGTTGTCCGACTTGTCGTTGGCTTCCTCCAGCACCCTGCCGGTCAAAAGCAGGGAGAAGGTCGCGGCATTAACGAAGGTCGAGCGGCTGTCGCCCATCTTCTCCGCCCAGTCGGGTCCTGAAAGCTTGTCGGCGATCAAGTCGTCGGCCGTCTCGGCATCGGGAATACGCAGCAGCGCCTCCGCGAGGCACATCAGAGCGATCCCCTCGTCGGAACCAAGATCGTAGGCCTGGAGGAAGGCGTCCAGCCCCGCCGCCTTATGGCCGCGCACCGCCTTCACGAGGGTGCGGGCGATCGCGCTGGCTTCGCCTTGCTGGCCGGCCGCCAGCCGGGCCTGCTTCAGCCGTTCACCGACGACCTCTTCCTCCAGCGGGCGGTAGGCAAGGCGAAGCGCGGTACGATCAAGCATGAAAGGCTTTCCGGAAGGCAAGTTCGGGCGGCGAGATAGGCGGTTAGCCGACGGCTTTCCAGCGGCCATTTTCGTAACCATTTTCTGGTAAGCCGCGCAGGCCATGGGATATGCCCGCCTATTCGACCTGGAAGCCAGCGCACCGATCGGACGCGTCGCGCCCGCGCGCGCCGACGCCGACAAGCTGCTGGGGCTGGAACTCCTGCGTTTCACCTCGGCGCTGGCGGTGCTGTTCTTCCACTACCGCCATTTCGCGCATCTTGTTGGAATGCCCGCGGTCGGGCGAGCGACAGTACCATTCTACGGCCTGCTGTGGCCGCTCTACGAATATGGCCAATATGGCGTTCAGATCTTCTGGGGGATCAGCGGCTATATTTTCTTCTGGAAATATGGCGCGGCGATCCATGCCAAAGCAGTTGCCGCACGCGACTTCTTCTGGCTGAGGTTTTCCCGCCTCTACCCGTTGCACCTTGCGACACTGGCGGCTGTGATCGGATTGCAGTGGGTGCACCGCCAATACACAGGCGAGAATTTCATCTATCCGACCGACGATGCAGGCCTGTTCGTCCGCCAGCTGTTTCTGGCGACGGACTGGGGTCCGCAACCGCCATTCAGTTTCAATGGGCCGATCTGGTCGATTTCGGCCGAGGTGGCGGTCTATGCCGGCTTCTTCTTGGCTGTGCGGCGGTTCGGACCGACGCTGCAGCTCTGCGCAGCGATGATCGCGGCTGGCCTTGGCATGCAGCTCATTGGCATTGACTGGGTGTCGATCGGCTGCGCCACCTATTTCTTCGCCGGCGGGCTGGTCACGTTGATCAGACCCAAGCCGGTCGTGCCGGCCGCCGTCGTGCTAACTGCATTGATCGGCATCTGTATTGCCACCGGAACTCTCGGCGACCGCGACAAGCTTCCGACCATCTTCCTGCTGGCGGTGCCCTGCCTGCTGGTCATCCTAACCGGGGATTGGTCGTTTCTGGCCCGTTGGCAGAGGCAGGTGCAATTCGCCGGCAACCTCACCTATTCGAGCTATTTGCTGCATTTTCCGCTGCAGATGGCACTGGCGATCCTGGTCGCGGCGAGCGGAGCCGTTCCGCCGCTCACCAGCCCCTGGTTCCTGATTGCTTACCTTGGCGGCACCCTCGCCATCGCAGCGCTCAGCTACCGCTGGTTCGAGCTCCCGGCGCAGCGCTGGATCCGCCAGCGTACGATCAAGCGCGCCGGCTGAAGTCAGCCCGTCAGGCCGTGGCAATGCTTGTATTTGCGGCCTGAACCGCAAGGACATGGCGAATTGCGGCTGGCCGGAGCGATGATCGTTTCGCCGTCGGCGGCCTGTTCGGGCATTGCCGGGCGCGGCGCCTGAAGCGGCGGCATGCTCGACAGCAGGGCCCCGCCGGCATCGAAATCCGCGCTATCGTCGTCGCCGGAAAGCGGATCGATGTGGTGGGTAATGAACTCCGGCAGCGCGAAGGAGCTGGCCGGGCCCATCGGCATCGGCGCAGGTTCCTCGATCTGGACATTAGCCCGCAGCAGCATGCGGGTCACATCTTCGCGGATCGCCACCAGCAACCGCTCGAACAACAGGAAGGCTTCCTGCTTATATTCGTCGATCGGCTTCTTTTGCGCGTAGCTGCGGAGGTGGATCACCTGCCGCAGCGCATCGAGGGTCGCCAGATGCTCCTTCCAATGATGATCGAGCATCTGGATCAACAGGTTCTTTTCGACCTGTATCCATTGTTCGGCCGACAGCGTCTCAACCTTGGCCGCCATCTTGGCGTCGGCAAGTTCCTGCAGCCGCTCGATGATGATCGTCTGCTCGACTTCCTCTTCCTGAAGCCAGGTGTCGAACGGCGGATCGATGTCGAGCACCTCCCCGACATTATCCTTGAGGCGTTCCACGTCCCACTGCTCGGGATAGGTGCCTTCCGGGCAGCTGGCCATGACCAGCCCGACAATGGTTTCGGCCCGGAAGTCCTCGACCACGTCTGAAACATGGTCGGCGTCCATGATCTCGGCGCGCTGCTCGTAGATCACCTTGCGCTGGTCGTTCATCACGTCGTCGAATTCGACGACTTGCTTGCGGATATCGTAGTTGCGCGCCTCGACCTTCTTCTGGGCGGTCTCGATCGCCTTGGAGATCCAGGGCGAAATGATAGCCTCGCCATCCTCGAGGTTCTTGTTCATCAGCCGCGCGAATGCGGTCTGTGGGCCGAAGATGCGCAGCAGGTCGTCGTCGAGGCTCAAATAGAAGCGCGACAGGCCGGGGTCGCCCTGGCGCCCCGAGCGTCCGCGCAGCTGATTGTCGATGCGACGGCTCTCATGCCGCTCGGTGCCGAGCACGAACAGGCCGCCGGCCTCTAGTACACGCTGCTTTTCGGCCTCGATCTCCTCGGCCATGCGTTCGATGGCCTTGTCGCGTTCGGGTCCTTCGGCGACTTCCTTGAGTTCGTCCTCGATGCGGAATTCGAGGTTGCCGCCAAGTTTGATGTCGGTGCCGCGGCCGGCCATGTTGGTGGCGATGGTGACCATGCCGATGCGGCCGGCCTGGGCGACGATATGCGCCTCGCTCTCGTGGAAGCGGGCATTCAGCACCGAATGCTGGATGCCCTCGTTATTCAGATACTCCGACAGCATCTCTGATTTTTCAATGCTCACGGTTCCGACGAGGACCGGCTGGCCTTTTTCCTGGCGCGCGCGGATTTCCTTGGCGATGGCGCCGAACTTGTCGGTGATGTTCTTGTAGAACTCATCGTCTTCGTCTTGCCGCTGGACCGGTACATTGGTCGGGATCGACACCACGTTCATGCGATAGATGTCGAAGAATTCCGGAGCCTCGGTCGCAGCCGTGCCGGTCATTCCGGCAAGCTTCGGATACATGCGGAAATAGTTCTGGAAAGTGATCGAGGCGAGCGTCTGGTTTTCCGGCTCTATCTGTACGCCTTCCTTGGCCTCGACCGCCTGGTGCAGGCCATCAGACCAGCGCCGACCGTCCATCATCCGGCCGGTGAATTCGTCGATGATGACGATCTTCCCGTCCTTTTCGATGTAGTCGATGTCGCGCTTGAACATCTTGTTGGCCTTAAGGGCCTGGTTCAGGTGGTGGACGACCTGGGTGTTGGCGATGTCGTAAAGGTTGGTGCCCTCGATCAGGCCGGCGTCCTCGAGCATCCGCTCGGCCTTCTCGGTACCCTCTTCGGTGAGGACGATGCTCTTCTGCTTCTCGTCCTTCTCATAATCGGTTTCGACGAATTGCTTCACGATCGCGTCGACGCCCATGTAGAGCTCCGACTTGTCGTCGGTCGGGCCGGAGATGATCAGCGGAGTGCGCGCCTCGTCGATCAGGATCGAGTCCACCTCGTCGACGATGGCGTAGTGAAACGGCCGCTGGACCATCGCATCGCGCGAGTATTTCATATTGTCGCGGAGGTAATCGAAGCCGAGTTCATTGTTGGTCGCGTAGGTGATGTCGGCCAGATAGGCTTCCCGCCGCTCATGATCCGCAAGGTTGGGGACGACCACGCCGACCCTCATCCCGAGGAACGTGTAGACCTGGCCCATCCATTCGGCGTCGCGCTTGGCGAGGTAATCGTTGACCGTGACGACATGGACGCCCTTGCCCGGCAATGCGTTCAGATAGGTCGCCAAGGTCGCCACCAGCGTCTTGCCCTCGCCGGTCCGCATTTCGGCGATCTCGCCGCGGTGAAGCGCGATGCCGCCGATCATCTGCACGTCATAATGGCGCTGGCCGAGCGTGCGCTTGGCGGCCTCGCGCACCGTCGCGAAAGCCTCGGGAATCAGTTCATCGAGCTTGGTGCCGTCGGCTAGCCGCTGGCGGAACAACTCGGTCTGGCCGCGCAACTCTTCGTCGGTCATTGCCGAGATGGTGGGTTCGAAAGCGTTGATCGTCTCCACGATCCGGCCGAGCTTGGCGACATAGCGATCGTTGGCCGAACCGAAGATTCTCTTGGCCACAGTGGCGAGCATGGGACGAACAATTCCTCAAATGGCCCGAGTCAGAAGGGCAGGAAAAAGGGATCGCCCGCGCGCGGGCGATGGTGGCGGGCGATGTAGGGAGCAGCCCCGCCCTAGTCAATTGACCCTGAGTACGTCGCGCCTTAGCGCGTATCGCATGAGCGATTGGACTGGCGGATGCCTGTGCGGGACGGTGCGCTTCCGGCTGGCGAGCGAACCCTATGACGCGGGCTGGTGCCATTGCCGGACCTGCCAGCTCAACAGCGGCTCGCCGGCGATGGTGTTCGCGACCGTCCCTCTTGATGATTATCTGGTCGAAGCCGGGGAAAGCGCGGTCCGCCGCATCGCCTCCAGCAATTTCGGTCACCGGGCGTTTTGCGGCGAATGCGGGACGCCGCTCTATACCCATGTCGACCATCAACCCGACACGATCGATTTCAGTGCTGGGACTTTGGAGGAGCCGGGACGCTTGCGCCCCGGCTTCCACATCTTCTGGGCAAGCCGTGTGCCCTACAATCAGATCGACGACGGCCTGCCGAAATTCGATCGCTTCAGGCCGAATACGGTCGGGCTCGAGGGAACCGAGCCTCCGGAGTAAGCCCGGTTAAGCCTGGCCTGCCTGGGACTGGGCCGCAGCGCCGAGATTGCTCTCCAGCCACTGCTGGATCTGGCTCCGCGGGGCGGCACCGACCTTTTGGGCGACGGCTTCGCCATTCTTGAACAGCAGCATGGTCGGAATGCCGCGAACGCCATAACGGCCGGGCGTGTCCGGATTTTCGTCGATATTGATCTTGGCTACGGTGACCTGATCACCCAGCTCGGCCGCAATTTCCTCAAGCGCGGGCGCGATCATCCGGCAGGGTCCACACCATTCCGCCCAGAAATCGACAAGAACGGGCTTGTCGGCACTGAGCACATCCGCCTGGAAGCTCTGGTCGGTGACGGTCTTGGTATTCTGGCCCATTTGGGACTCCTTGGATTGCGATTTGCAACCGATATGGGAAAGGACTCGGTGAACCTCAACCCGGCAGCGTAATCAGCTCGGGCCCGGCTGTGTAGAGCAATGAAGCCTCAACTCGCCGCCCAGGGAAAATAATCTTGAGGGCTTCGGCATAGGCATCCATCTGGGCGCGATGACCGGGCGGGATCGATGCCAGGTCGGCCGGGATGTTCCGCCCCGTCTTGAAGTCGATCACGCGAACCAGTTCCTGACCGATGCAAAGCCGGTCGACGGTCCCGGCGACAACCCGTCCGTCCTGCAGCGTGGCGGCAATCGGAGCTTCGGCCAGCGAGTCCGGGCCGAACAGGCCGGCGAATTGCGGATCGCCAATGACCCGGCAGGCGGCCTCGGCGATCTCTTCGCGCGCATCGAGCTCGACGCCCATCCGCTCTAACCAGCGCATCGCCAACGAATGGCGATCGCCGGCTGGAACGCCGGGCAGCCGCTCGAAGAGGGAGTGGAGCAGTGTGCCCCGCAGGGCGGCAGCACGAAGCTCGGGGCCGGGCGGCGGAACGGAATCGCGGTCTTCTGCGATCTGCGAAGGAGAGAGCGGCCGCGGCGGACGCGCTTCCACTGGCGCAGGCTGCCGGAGCCAGTGCGGAATGAGGATCGGCTCGATCTCGGGCTTGCCGGCCTTGCGGGGCAGCAAGGCCTTGCCCTCACCCTCCCACACCAAACTACTGCCCCAACCTTGTAGCTCGACCGAGGATGCCCCAAGCGCCTGCATGGCGCGGGCGGCAGTCGCGTGCCAGCTGGCCTGCGGCACGTCGCGCCTGGGCTTGACCCCGGCGATCACCAGCCGTTCGGCGGCGCGGGTCAGCGCGACATAGGCGAGCCGCCAATGCTCTTCCCGGTCGGCATCCTTCGCTGCGTCGAGTATAGCCCGGAAGACCGGGGCGCATTCGTCCTTGCGCGGTCGGATCATCGGGACGTCACCGGCGCCCGCCACGGGCACTTCCACGATTGGCGAGGTCCCTCCCACCTTGTCCGGATCGTGCGTGGCATCGGCGAGGATCACCAGCGGCGCTTCCAGTCCTTTGGCGCCATGGACCGTCATCACCCTGACGGCATTGGACGGAGCCGACGGATCGCGCTTCACTTCCACTTCGCCCTGGCCGAACCAGGCAAGGAAGCGGTCGAGCGAGGCGACTTCCTGCTGTTCGAACAAGAGCGCGCTTGAAACCAGTTCCTCGATCGGGTCGCGTGCCGCCTCGCCCAGACGCCTCAGCAACTTGCGCCGTCCATCGAGCGGGCCTGACAGGATCGTCTCGAGGAAACGAGCGGGCGTCACATAGTCCGCCATCGCCAGCCAGTCGGCGAGAATGGCGTGCGCGTCGGCCCAGTGCGGCTGTTCTTCGCGGCGGCTCGCGAGCTCGGCCCACAGCCTGCCCTCGCGGCCCTGTGCTAGACCGTAAAGCTGCTCCTGGGTCCAGCCGATAAGCGGCGAGACCAGCACATTGGCCAGATTGAGATCGTCGAGCGGCTGCACCGCGAAGCCAATCGCGGCGAGCAGGTCCTTGACCGCCAACGGTTTGTGGAGATGAAGCCGGTCGATACCGGCAACCGGAACCCGCTGGGCGTAAAGTCGGGCAACGATCAGCGAAGCCAGCTCCGTCCGGCTGCGGACCAGGATCATGATGTCGCCGGGCGCCAACGGCCGGCCGGTGGTCGCCAGGATCGGCGCTTCCTCCAGCCAGGCTTTGACGCGCCCGGCAATGGCGTCGGCGTAAAGCCGGGTGGGCTCGTCGATCCAGCCTTCCTCGCCTTCCTCCAGTTCGTCGGAATCGACGATGGGGTCATAGGCCGGCCACAGCTCGACGCAGCCTGGGCGGTTACTGTGAAAGGCCTGGTGCGGATTGGGTGGCGCGCTAAGCCCCATTGCCTGATAGCCAACCTCGCCAATCAGCGCATCGACCAGCTGAAGTACCGGCGGCGAGGAGCGGAAACTGGCGTCGATCGACAGGTCGCGAAACTCGCGGGCACTCACCTCGGCATCGTCGGCGGCCGCTACCAGTTGGCCAGCGCGCGCTGCCACCGTCACCTTGAATCGTTCGAATTCCCTGGGGTCGGTGCCCTGGAAGCTGAAGATTGCCTGCTTGTAGTCACCGACCATGAACAGGGTGCGCCAACGGTCTTCGGTTTCCGGATTGCCCGAGAAAAATTCCTCGGCGAGCGCGCCAATGATTTCCCACTGGTCGCGGTTGGTATCCTGCGCTTCGTCGACCAGGATATGATCGGTGCGCTGGTCCAGTTTGTAGCGAACCCATTCGCCCATTCCCGGCTGGGCAAACAGGCGCCGAGTCCAGGCGATCAGATCGTCGAAGTCGGCCACTCCCGCGGCACGCTTGGCGCGGACATATGCGCGAGCAAATGCCTGGCCAGCGCGGAGGCCGGCAGCCTGTGTTTTCGCCAACTCTGCCGCGCAAACCAAGGTGCGCAGCGACACGCACCAATTCGCGAATTCGATGACCAACTGATCATAGTCGGGCTCGGCTTCGCGCTGCTTCGGTTTGATCGCACAAGGTTCGCCTTTGGCGGTGACAAGGCCGGCCCCGATATCGCCCAGACGATCGTTACGCCACACCGGCGGGGCTGCGAGGAAGGCCGTGAGGTTAGCGACGATCTTGTCCCCGGTCGCAGTGCCCCAACCCCGATTGGCAGCGACCAGTCGTTTGATGAGATCGAGGTCAATTTCATCGTCGTCGAGCCGCCGCATGAGGTCAGCGTCGGGATCGTCGCTCTCGATTCCGATCATGGCGAGCAAGCGGGGTTCGATGGTTGCGGGATCACCAAGCGCTTCCATCGCCTCATGCGCCCGAGCGCAGGCCATCAAATAGCTTTCGGCACCCCCCTCGCCCAGGCGAAGGCTGAGCGCGGAGACATCATCAAGCAGCTGCCGGTCGCCGATCGTTTCGGCCTTTTCGAGCAACTCCGCCAGCGTTCGCCGCACCAACTCCGCTTCCGCCCGCCCCTCGATCGGGCGGAAACCAGCCGCGATGCCCGCTTCCGCCGGAAAGGAGGCCAGAAGCGTCTGGGCAAAGCTGTGAATGGTCTGGACCCTGAGACCTCCGCCGGGCGCCTCGAGCACCTCGGCAAACAGCCGTCGGGCGCGCTCGAGAGCCGGCGGACTATTGTCTTCGTTGAGGGCGAAGAGCTCCTTGCGGAGCGCTTCCACGGGCAATCGAACCCAATGCGCCAGCCGTTCACTGATGCGGTTGGCCATTTCTGCCGCCCCGGCCTTGGTGAAAGTCAGACAGAGGATTGACGAAGGTGGAGTTCCACGCAGCAGCAGGCGCAGCACGCGCGACGTCAACACATGGGTCTTGCCAGTACCGGCCGACGCCGAAAGCGCGGCATGAAACAAGGGATCGGACGCGCCCGCCTGAGCACCTTCGAGCCGGTGGAAAGGTTTAAGCCGGCGGCTCATGCGGCGCTTCCCTTGGCCGCGCGAATTGCATAGGGACGAGGCCGAAGAGCCGGTGAGAGGATCGAATGAGCGACGACGATAGACGCGACGAGGAACGGCGGGCCAAGCTGGTGAAGGCGGGAGTCGCGGTCGGTATCGGCTCGGCGGCGATCGTCGCGGCGCTGCTCTACGCCTCGAAGGTCAAGAAGCCCAAGCGCGGCGGCAGCCAAGACAGTGAAGGCGCGGACTAGGCTAGTCACGGCCATACCATTCCTCCAGCCGCATCAGCTGGTCATAATCTTCGTAAGGTGCATAGGCCGGGTTGAGCTTGGCCTGGAATGGCTCGTCGCCAAGCAGCCATTTCGCGGCAGCCTCGGCAAATTGGACATGGGCGCGGGCAACGAAAGCCTCCGGTCCTTCATCCTTGTCGGGTGACTGGCGATAGCCGATCCGGCCATTCTTCTTCGCCAGCGACCAATATTCGTGTGCGCCGGATTCGCCCTTGATGTCCCCGAAGCCTCCATCGCGGGCGATCAGGGACAACAGGCCGAGCTGCAGCGCGAAGCCCTCCGCGACCGCCTTCTTCGCCGGCGCCTGGCCGGTCTTGTAATCGACAATCGCCAGCTTCCCGTCAGCCAGCCGGTCGATGCGGTCGACGCGGCCATGAAGCGTCACGCCGCCGACCTCGGCCTCGCCTTTCTGTTCTGCCAGGATCGGTGTCCTGCCTGACTCCCTGTCCCGGGTGGATTCCGCAGCGATCCAGTCGATCGCTTCCATCAGCCGGGGCGACCAAAGGGCGCGCAGCATCGGGTGAATCGCTTCATCGGCGATCATTGCCTCGGCGCGCGTCCTAAGCCTGGCCGGATCGCAGCCGTCCTGCTCGAACCAGGCCTCCAGCACTTCGTGGACGGCGGTTCCTTTCCACGCAGCGTGATGTTCGGCATCGATTGGATCAAGCTTTACCAACCGCAGGATGGCTTTTGCGTAGAAGGCAAAGGGATCGGCTTTCAGGCGGTCGAGATCGGTCACCGCGATGCGTTTCGGGCGTACGTCAGCGGGCGGCCGGGGCGCCGGGCGCGCAGCAGGTTCGACAGTCGAGCTTGCATCGAGTGCCGCGGCCAGCCGCTCCAGACGTTGGTCGCGGGTCATCCCGCCGGTCATCGCCTGCAGCCGCAGCCAGAGGCGCGAGGCCACCGTCGGCGAGCGGCTGTCGCGCCGCGCCCGGGTCAGCAGCACGCGCGATGCACCCAATGCGCTCATGAAGTCATGGGCGGCCAGCCCGGTCCGAAACTCGAGTCCCGGCAGCGCAAGCGCCCTTCGGACCTGCGGTGGGAGCCATGGATCGGGGCTTGGAAGCGACGGCCAAACTCCCTCGTTCATCCCGCCAAGGATCATCAGGTCGGCCTTTTGCAGCCGCGCTTCGAGCAAACCCCAGATATAAACGCGCGGATGGCCTCCGTAGGGCCTGCGGACTGGAAGCGCGTCCATCAGGCCGCGCAGCAGTGCCATGACATCGTCGGAAGCAACGGCGATCAGCGCCGCCTCGGCCGATTGTTCTATTTGGGAGAGCAGTTCGGAGGCCATCCGGCCGTCCGGACCGCGCCACGCCGCGTCACCGGCCAGCGGTTGGACAATTTCACGCAAACGCGCGGCGACCTGGGCAAGTGTGGTACCGACGCCCGGCTCCAGGGGCGCAACGAACGCTCGAACATCCTTCCACGCGCGCCCCACGCGCGGCAATTTGAAACGGTCATCGAGACCTTCGAGACTCGGCCGGGGCCGCGGGCCCCGCAAGGCGAGATCGAGCGCGCGAACCTTTTCCAGCCATGACAACCGTTGCTCGCCCTCCCCTCCGACCAGCGGATGCTTCAGCAGGGCAAGCAAAGGTACCGGCGCGAGCCGCTCGACCGAGGCCGCGGCGGCGGCCAAGAGTAGCGTTCCGGCTGGGGTGTGCGACAGCGGTTGGCCTGCGCTGTCATCGGCCTCAATTGCCCAGCGCTCGAGATGTGCGGAAACGCGCTGGGCGAGATCTCGGTCCGGGGTCACCAGGGCTGCTGTCCGGCCTGGCGTTTCAATTGCATCGCGAAGAGCAATGGCGATGGCCTGGGCTTCGCTTGCAGGGTCGGCCAGTTCGGCCACTCGGATGCCAGTCAGCCTTCGGCCGGCCGGAGCCAGCAGCGTCCATTTCTCGCTGAACCGCGGGGCCGACATGGCATTGGCCACCGCCCGGCTGCGGGCGACGGGCGACGATACGCGGCCGCCACCGCGCCATGGCCGGACTTCCTGACGGGCCACGGCGATCCGGTCGAGTAGCTGTTTCAGATGGTATTGCGGATGACTCTCCTCGCCGCGCCCGTCCTCGTCCGGTCCCAGCGCTTCCCATTCCGACCTGGGCATCGAACGCTCGTCAGCCAGCGCCGGAAGGATCGCCGCCCCCTGTGCAAGCCGGGCCACCCGACCAACCAGCGCAGCGATCGCCGGGGCGGACGTTGTAATACCTGCGGCGACGGTAAAGCCGTCAGGCGTTTGGCTTTCCCAGCGCTCGGCCAGCGCATGCAAAAGCCTGCTACGTCGACCGGCCAGGTCGATCAGCCCGCGTTCGGCCAGCAGCTTCGGCCAACGGTCAAGTACAGCCTGGAATCTCTCGATCGACTGATGCCAGTGGCCGGCCATTTCGGAGGCTTCGCCTACTGCTTCCGACAGGCGCGACGAGGGCACCTCCGCGACGGCCAGCGCATCCATTGTGCGCGCCAGTTCCGCGGCTAGCCGCATGGCTTCGGCTGCGCTTTCGCCATCGGCGCGAAGCAGACGGGCAAGCAATAATTGCCGCTGCAAAGGATCGATCGCCGGCGGAATGTCGTCAGCAAGTTCGAGCGGGTCCAGCGCGCCGCCGATCCGTTCGCCAATATCCGGATCGCCAATCGCGATCAGCCGCGGCAGAACCAGTCCACCATTGCTGGCCCTGACAAATGCTTCAGTGAGCGTTCGCACGGCGCGATTGTTTGGCAGGAGAATTCGGCCGCGGGCGAGCGTCTGGGGATCCCGGCCAAGCGCGTCGATCAGTCCAACGGCAAGAGCATCCGCGAAGCTGCGGTGCGCGGGGATTGAATAGACGAGCGGGTCGTTGGGGCGCCGGCGATCAAACAACCATCCCTCAGCCATGCTGGAGGGCGCGCTCCGTGGCCTTTATCGCGGCGGGGTTTCCGACGTCGAACCACAGCCCCTGGTGGACCGCGCCAAAGCAGCGGCCCTCCCCAATCGCCCGGTCCCACAGGATGTTGGTCGAAAACGCCCCCTCGGGCGCATCGCGCAGCAGCCGCTTCGACACGATCTGGATTCCAGTAAAAACGAACGGAGCGACCTTGCCCTTCTGGCGCCGCGTCAGCCGTCCGTCAGCCTTCATGTGGAAGTCACCCGGCCCGCGATTATTCCCGGCCCGTGCCTGCGGGACCACCAGCAACAACGCGTCCATGTCCTTGTCTCGCCAGAGAGAGGCAAGCAGGTGAAGCGTGTCGGCGGGACCGTCGACCCAAAAATTGTCGCTGTTGATCACCAGGAACGGGTCGGCATCGATCAGCCTGTCGGCCTGGATGAGCCCGCCCCCGGTTTCCAGCAGCAGCTTGCGCTCGTCGCTGATCCTGACATCGAGATCGCTGGCCCTGGCCTTCAAATGGGCTTCCAACGCGTCGGCAAGATAATGGACGTTGACGACAATCTTGTGCACGCCGGCGGCGCGCAGCCGATCGAGCGCATGGTCGATCAGCGCCTTGCCAGCCACTTCGACCAGCGGCTTGGGACGGGTTGCGGTCAGCGGGCGCATACGCTTGCCGAGACCCGCCGCCATGACCATGGCCGTGTCGGGAACGGCAGCCACAATCTCGGGCCGAACGGCCAGCGCGCGCGCCTTGCGGTTCATGCCGCTTCCGTCCACGCCGCCGAGCGCGCCGAGGCCGGCACATTATTCTCAAACCATATCCTGAGCGGTTCCAGGCCGGGCCGTGCAAGATCACGCTCCAGCAGCCCCCACATCCGCGGCTGGAATTGTTTGTAACGGTCCTTCCCGTCGCGCTTCCACAATCGGCAAAACACACCGAGGATGCGGGTGTTGCGCTGCGCCGCGAGGGCCCAATAGGCGCGCTCGAACCGATCGTCTGCGCCAGTGCAATCGCGATAGCGATCGATCATTTCGCGTTCCAACTCCAGCGGCACATCACGACGGGCATCTTCCAGCACTGACACCAGGTCGTAGGCCGGATGACCGGCCAGCGCGTCCTGGAAATCGAGCAATCCGAACCGTCCAATTCCCCCTCTTCCGTCGACCAGCATGACATTTTCGGCATGATAATCGCGCAGCACGGTGACAGGAGCGAGACCGTCGTTGGCGACAGGCTCGAGCACTTCGCGCCAAGCCTGATCCCAGCCCGCCTGGTCGAACCGGTCGAGGCCGACGGCAGGTGCATACCATTCCGGGAATAGCTGAACCTCGGCCAGCCATTCGGCGAGCCCATGCTTGGGCAGGCCCTCCATCGGCGGCTGGCGATGCAAATGAACCAGCACGTCGACCGCGGTTTCATAAAGCTCCCGTTCGGCCTCGGGATCGGCATCGAGCGCTTCGCGCATCCGCGCATCGCCCAGATCGTCAAGCAGCAGCAATCCGCGGTCGATATCAGCGGCGAGGACTTTCGGCGCGACCAGGCCGATCTGTTCCAGCCAGCCCGCTACCGCGACGAACGGCCGGACGTCTTCCTGGGGTGGAGGCGCGTCCATCAACACCGCTCGCCGTTCCCCTGCGAGAATGCGGAAGTAGCGGCGGAAGCTTGCATCGCCGGCCAGCGGCAGGATCTCAGCGTCGCTCCAGCCGTGGCGGGAAAGAAAATCGGAAGCGGACTCGGGTGGAATCATCGGGGAGGCCATCGCCCTTCCCATGCCGCCGGCACCTCCGCTGTCAAGGCGCGCGCACCGTCTTCCAGCACTTCGAGCGACAGGGCGAGCGCCCGGGGCCACGGCTTGCGGCCGGCATGCTCCGGCCATTCGACCAGCAACACGCCTTCTTCACCGGCATCATCGAGGCCGAGTTCGTCGAGCTCGGAAGGATCATCAATGCGATAGAGATCGACATGCCACACCGGCAGTTCCAGCATCTCATAGGGCTGGACCAGGGCGAAGCTGGGACTGGGCACTTCACCTTTGTGGCCCAGCGCCGCCAAAAGTCCGCGCACCAAAGTGGTTTTGCCAGCCGACAGCGGACCCGACAGCGTCACCACATCGCCGGGCCCAACTGCTCCCGCAAGCTTTCGGCCGAAAGCGAGCATCGCCTTCTCGTCCTTGATCCTCATTGCGGGGCGCGCGGAATGGTGAGCGAAACACTGGTGCCCTTGCCGATCGCCGATTCCAGCTCGACTGCACCGCCATGGGCCTCGATGAACTGGCGGGTAAGCGGCAGGCCAAGGCCGAGTGCGGCCTCACCCCTGACTCCGGAGCGGTGGAAACGGGCGAACACCTGAGCCTGGTCCTCCTTTGGGATTCCCGGTCCGTCATCGACGACCGTTACGACGGCCTGCTCGTCGTCACCGCTTGCCCTGAGCCACACATGCCCGCCGTCATCGGTGTAAGCGACGGCATTGCGAAGAATATGCTCGACCGATTCCCGCAAACGGCGGGCATCTCCGATGACGCTGCCTGCGCTCGGCTCAAGATTGACCTCCAGCTTCTGGCCCTTTTCTTCGGCGCGAGCGCGCAGCGCCTCGCAGGCGGCGCGGCACATACCGGCAATGTCGACGCGCTCGCGTTCCAGTACGACGCCTTGCGTATCGCCCTGGGTCAGGTCGAGCACGTCGTTTATCAGCTTCGACAGGCGGTCGACCGATTCCAGTATCGCGCCGACATAATCCGACGCCGCCGGGGGCAGCTTGCCGGCATATCCCGCCGCCAACATTTCAGCGAACCCGCCGATCGACGTCAGCGGAGTTCGAAGCTCGTAGCTCATGTTTGCGACGAAATCGGTCTTGACCCGGTCTGCCTCCTCGAGCGCAGTTGCCCGCTCCCGAAGCGCGGCCTCGATCCGGCTGGAATCGGTGACATCGATCATCGTGAACAACGCATTTCCGTCGGGCAAAGGCACTGCGGCAAAGTCGAGGTGGCGCCCATCGGTCAGCGACAATCGGCCGGTCCCGGACTGGCGGCCGCTGGTGGTCGACCGAACCAGCTCGCGCACCTGGGCGGCGGCGGTCGGATTGACCAGCCTCTTGGCCATGGCCGGGACCAGTTCGTCGACGCGCGGATGCTCCGCCAGCCAGCCTTCGTCGAGGTCCCAAAGCTCGCTGAACCGACGGTTCCATAGGTAAAGCCGTCCGTCCGAAGCGAACACGCTGATCACTTCGAACAGATTGTCGAAGGTCGCGGCGCGAACGCGCAACAGAGTATCGCGCGCCGAAGCCAGCCGGACCTGCTCGGTGCGGTCCTCGAAGATCAGCCTGAGGCCACCGTCGGGCAATGGCTGAGCAAGCAGTCGAAGATGGTCGCCGTTGGCTAGGATCCAGTCTTCCTCGATGGTCTCTTCGGCGGACGTGAACCAGTCGCGCCGCTCGGCCTTCCAGGCCGGGAAATCGCGGACTTCGGGCAAGCGGCCATTCTCACGCATCCGCTCCACAACCCGGTCGAATTCCGGCCTTTCCGACAGCCATTCGGGCTCCAGCTGAGCCATGATCGCGAACGGCTGATTGAAGAAAGCGAGTTGCCGCTCACCGTCGAACTGTACCGCGCCGGCGGTCATGCGGTCCGCCAGCTCGCGTTGCGATTCCTGGTGCCGGGCCAGTTCAATCCGGGCATCCTCCAGATCCTGGATGTCGACCGCGAAGCCGGCGACAGCACCCGTAGGCAAGGGCACATCGACGATCCGCAGCATCCGCCGCTCCTGGCCGATGGTCGCCGGCTGGGTCCGCGAATAGGGCCGCCCGCTTTCCAGTGCGACCTCGGCCCCGGCGCGGGCGCTATCCGACCCGACGGCATCGATCAGCTCATTGCCTCGTTCGATCACTTCGGCTGCATCGCGGCCCTGGACAGCAGTGACGAAAGCGGCGTTGACCAGACCGAGGCTGAGGTCGGGCCCGCGATACCACATTGGGAAGGGCGCGCTTTCGATCAGGTGGGTGAGCGCATCCAGGGCACCTTCGGTCTGGTCGAGCCGGCGGATCAGCTTGACCCGCTCGGCATCGGCGTCGCTGATGTCGAACAGCCAGACCAGCACCGAACCAGGCTTGGCGGGAGGCGGCGCCAACTCGGCGCGCAACTCGACGATCTTGCTACGGCCGGCCAAACGCAATTGCCGGCGGATCGCAGCGCCGCTCAACCGGACATCGTCCAGGACTTCGCCAAAGGCGGCGAAGTCCTCGCGATCGAAACCATGATCGTCGCCGGCCAATTGCTCCAGCCGTTCCGGCGGCGAGGGAAGCCCAAGTTCGCGAACCAGCTTTGAATCAGCCTCGATACTTCCGTCGCCAAATACCAGCAGCGCACGCGCCGGAGCGGCATCAAGAAGCGCACGCATGGTTCGTGCGGCGCCGAGCACCGACTGTGCGCGGCGAAGCCGGCGTGCCGCAAGAATGGCCAATGCCGCCGCGAGCGCGACCCATAAAGCGGCGATGACAATGATTGCCGCAGCAGCCTGTGCGCCGACGATCACCCTGCCCTGCCCCCGCAAATCATGAGACATTCATAGGGCCGCTGGAGAGACACAGTAAAGCAGCGCAATATTGCTCAGTCTCATCAACCCAGCGCAATGCTGCGTGATAAAATCGCCACAGTCATTTGAAAACGGGCCGCCGTTCGTCGAGCCTCGATTGATCATTAACGGCAAATATCCAAGCCTCGCCGCCTTGTCCTGTTCAAAGCGTAAAAAAGGGGTGTTTCACTATGAGGATGAAGCTGCTCGGCGCGACCGTGCTCCAATCGGCCGCATTTACCAGTGCCGTGATGCTGGCCCAGCCTGCCTTCGCGCAGGACGTTCCGCCGGCGGATCAGGATGCCGCAGCAGCAGAGCAACCCGCACCAACGGCGGCAGCTAACCAAAGTGTCGACTGCGCCACCAACCCCAGCGACCCCAATTGCGCCGCCATTGTCGTCACGGGTTCCCGCATCAAGCGCCCCAACCTTGAATCGACTGTTCCAATCACATCGGTTCAGGGCGACGCATTCTTCGAAACCGGACAGACATCTGTCGGCGATACGCTGAACGAGCTTCCGGCCCTTAGGAACACGTTCAACCAGTCTAACTCGACTCGCTTCCTCGGCACGTCGGGTCTCAACATCCTGGATCTTCGCGGCCTCGGTACGCAGCGCACCCTGACGCTGGTGAACGGCCGCCGTCACATTGCTTCGAACATCCTCGGCAACGCGGTCGAAGTCGACACCAACACCATCCCAACCGACCTGATCGAGCGCGTTGACGTCGTCACCGGCGGCAATTCCGCGATCTACGGTTCCGACGCGATCGCCGGCGTCGTGAACTTCGTCCTGAAACAGGATTATGAGGGTCTGCAGGTGCGCGGCCAGGGCGGCATCAGCAAATATGGCGACGCCGGCAGCTATTATATAAGCGCGCTCGGCGGCACGAATTTCGCCGACGGCCGCGGCAATGTCGCGCTCAATTTCGAATATGCCCGCCAGGACGATTTCTACGCTTCCCAGCGTGGCAAATGCTTCAGGAACGTGTGCGGTTTCTTCCAGGTTGAAGAAGATCCGGTTGGCGAGTCATCGGACGGCACTCCCGACCGCAGGTTCTTCGAAGACGTGCGGTTCGTTTATTACGCCAATGGCGGCACCGTTTGGTCCGGGCCCTATTTTGGCTATTTCACTTATCTGGAAGGCACCAATAACCGCCAGCCCGGTTTATTCGTCAATCCTTATATCTTCCAACCTGACGGAACGCTCGCGCCACAGACTGGCGAGCGCATCGGCGTGCCATATTTCGGTTATTTCCTGGGCGGCAATGGCGACAATGCTCGTGACGGAAAGCAGTTCGGGCTGTCGCCAGCCCTGGATCGCTACGCGTTCAACCTGATCGGCCATTATGAGGTCTCGCCGGCGCTGGTGCCGTTCGTCGAGGCGAAGTGGGTTCGGACGGACTCGCTTGGTAATGCGTCGGGTCCGTTCTTCACTCCGTCGACATCCGAGGTTTATCCGGACGGCCATCCGCTGGGAGACGATCCAAGCACACCCAATGTCAACGAAGCCTTCAGCCGCGACGTATTTTTCACAGACAATCCATTCCTCAACCCCCAGGCTCGCGACGTCTTGGAAGGACATGGTCAGAGCTATTTCTACATGTACCGTAATTACCTGGATTTGGGGAACCGTGAGGAAAAGGCTCGCCGCGACACCTTCCAGATCGTCACCGGCGTACGCGGCGATTTCAATGACGACTGGTCGTACGAAGTCTCGCTGAATTACGGCAAGCTGAAGGAAAAAACTCGCATCTTCGGCAACGTCAACACGCAGCGATTCCTGCTGGCCAAGGACGCTGTCGACGACGGCACGGGCAATATCGTCTGCCGTGCGAAAATCGACCCTGATTATGCCATACCGCTGGCCAATAATCTGGATCCTGCCTTCGCCGCGGCCCAGCTCGCGAACGATGTCGCAAACTGCGTGCCGTTGAACCCGTTCGGATCCGGCAACATCAGCCAGGCCGCAAAGGATTATATCCTTCAGGATTCGCTGGCCAAGGGCTGGATCAAGCAGTTTGTGGTGAACGCCTTTGTTTCAGGCGACACGAGCGAATTCATTAACCTGCCTGGCGGCGCGATCGGTTTCGCGCTTGGCGCAGAGCATCGCAACTACGACGTCAGCTACAAGCAGGATGATTCCACGGCGGCCGGCATGACTTTCTACAACGCGATTCCCGACTTCACCCCACCGACGTTCAAGGTGAATGAAGTCTTCGGCGAAATCCGGCTACCGATCCTGAAGGATCAGATCATCCACGAGCTGACCCTTTCGGGGGCAGCGCGCTACGCAAAGTACAAAACGTTCGGCGGCGTGTGGGCGTATAACATCGGCGGCGAACTCGCTCCGACCCGAGATATCCGCTTCCGCGGCAATTTTTCGCGAGCGGTACGCGCGCCAAGTCTCGCGGACGCTTTCACGCCGCTGGGCTCGAACTTCACACCGGCGCCGGAAGATCCCTGCGCTCTGGATAACCGGGCACAGGGATCAGAATTCCGGGAGGCCAATTGCCTAGCGGCCGGCGTGCCGGCGGATTTCAACTTCGAATATACCCGGTCGCTTGCCTATCTGTCGGGCGGCAACGCGGACCTGAAACCGGAAAGCTCGGATTCGATCACGCTGGGCGGCGTTCTCACGCCGCGCTGGGTCCCCGGCTTCTCCTTGTCGGTCGATTACTACAACATCACCGTCCACGATGTGATCACCTCGCCTTCTGCCCAGGCCGTGATCAACGCCTGTTATGACTTGCCCGACCTCGACAATCCCTTCTGCCCGCTGTTCGAGCGTGCGGGACCGGGCGGCGGACCGGGCGGCGAAGAAGAAGGGCGGATCATCGAGAATAGCTTGCATCTCATCCCGCTGAACTATGCGAAGCTCAAGGTGCGGGGCCTCGACTTCGAAGCAGCATATCGAGGCAGGCTGTTCGACATCGGCATGCTCGATACGCGCGTGATTTGGACTCATGTTCTCCAGAACGACCAGTTCCTCGACCCCACCGATCCGGGTATTGCGGACCAAATCCTTTTGGAACTGAATGACCCGAAGGACGAGTTCAGCTGGAACACCACATTGAAGACGGGCAAGTTCTCGTTCGGTTATCAGCTGCGCTACATCGGCAAACAGCTGCTCAACGGAACCGAGTATGAAACCTGGTTCTCGAAGCAGGGTCGCCCGGCCCAGGATCCTGATTTTGCCGATCAGAAATTCTATCCGACGATGTGGTACCACGACGTTCGGGCAGCGATCGATGTCAGCAATAACTATAATTTCTATGTCGGCATCGACGATATCACCAACGAAAAGCCTCCGCTTGGAGCTACCGGCATTGGCGGTGGGACGGGCGTCTTCCGGAACATCGGACGCTTCTTCTACGCCGGCTTCAAGGCTCGGTTCTAGGCGGTCATTCAAATCTTCGGGGGCCGGGACAAGAGCCCGGCCCCTTTTCTTTTTGCCAGCGTGCAACCGAATGAAATCCTTTTGTTTTCCGGTGTAGGCTGTGCTTGGACGGGCAAATGAATGATTCCCCCGCTCAGGGCACGGCAACCATTGAAGAGGCCTTGGCCAGCGCGCGACGCCTGACACCTTCCAATCCAAAGGCCGCAATCCGTCAGGCCCGCGAGATCATCCGCGTCGAGCCATCGATCGCCGAGACTTATTTCATCCTTTCGGCGGCGCTGCGCCTGACCGGGGACGTGGCGGGAGCAAATGACGCCGAACAGCAGGGTATACGGATTTCCAAAGCCGACCCCGTGCTGGTCCGCGTGGCGCAATATCTAGCCACAGATCAGCTGTCGAACGCAGAGCGCCTGCTCGGCCTATTTCTCAACGACACTCCGCACGATCCCGAAGCACTGCGATTGTCTGCGCGACTGGCGACGTCTCGGGGAAAGTTGGCAAGGGCGCAAGAATTTCTCCGGCGATCATTGCATCTTGCACCATCGTTCGATGAGGCAGCGAATGACCTTCGCAGTTTGTTCAGGGCCCAGGAACAGGCCCTTGCCGTCCCCTCGTCCGCAGCCGACGAGCCGCCGGTTGGAACGGACGAATTCGATGACGCGCTTCGACGCAACGAGCAGTTGGTGGCCGAGCGGCCGGGCAATCCGGACCATTGGCTGAGCTATGGCCATGTGCTGCGGATCTCGGGTCGCGCGCAGGAGAGCCTTGACGCTTACCGGCGGTCTGTTGAGATCAATCCAGCCTACGGTCAGGGGTGGTGGTCGCTGGCCGATCTGAAGACTTTCAAGTTCGCGCCCGACGATATCGAAACCATGCTCCAGGCTGTTGAAAGTAGCAGCACAAGCAAGCAGCAGAGCAGTCTAATCCAATTTGCCCTCGGCAAGGCGTATCGCGACCAGGGCGATTTCGCCGCGTCATTCCGCCACTATGAGAGTGCGAACAAGCTGAAACGCAGTCTGGTGACATACTTCGCCAATTCCGTGGAAGATCATGTCGCAAAGTCAAAGGCGCTGTTTACCCCGGAATTTTTCGAGAGCCGCAAGGGCTCCGGGCTGGCGACCAGGGAGCCGATCTTCATCATCGGCATGCCGCGTGCCGGCTCGACACTGGTCGAGCAGATCCTGTCCTCCCACAGCCAGGTCGAGGGTACCGAGGAACTGTTCGAGCTGATCCTGCTCACCGAATTCCTTGCCGACGGCCATGTAGCCGGCATGGAAGCTCCGCCCTATCTGAACAAGCTGACCGGGCTCGCTCCTGACGAAATGTCTGCGATGGGAGCGTCCTATATTTACTCGACGCGATCGAAGCGCCAATCGAAACGCCCCCACTTCACCGACAAGATGCCGTCCAACTGGCTCCATGTCGGGCTAATCCAGATGATCCTGCCCAACGCCTATATCGTGGACGTCCGCCGCGATCCGATGAGCTGCTGCTTTTCCAACTTCCGGCAGAACTTCGCGAGCGGCAAGAATTTCGCCTACGATCTCGAGGACCTCGGCCGCTACTATTCGGCCTACGTCGAGCTGATGGCGCATTACGACCAGGTGCTGCCGGGGCGAATCCACCGGGTGAATTACGAGAGGCTTACGGCCAATCCCGAGGAGGAAATCAGGAACCTGCTCGCCTATTTGGACCTTCCGTTTGAGGAAGCCTGTTTGCGGCAGCATGAAAATCCGCGGGCAGTAAAGACATCCAGCTCGGAGCAAGTCCGCCAGCCGATCTATTCCAGCTCAAGTGATGAGGTTCGTCCGTACGAACCGTGGCTTGAGCCCCTCCGTACTGCTCTCGGCGATGTGGTCGATTTCTATCCAAATGTGCCCGAGCGATGGGCACAGGCGTGAGCGCGACGATTCAATCGGAAGGAAGCAAGGAGCAGGCCCTCCTGAATGGGCGACGGCTGCTAGCCAGCGACCCCGCATCCGCGGAGCGCCAGGCGCGGATTATCATCGAAGGCGATCCTGAATGCATCGATGCGCGTAGCCTCCTTGGATTGGCGCTTCGGCGCCAAGCCCGGATCGAAGAAGCGCGCCATGCGGAGCAGGAGGCTGTCGATCTGTCGATGTTCCAGCCTCCCTTGTTCGAAGCGCTTATGACGCTGGCGCAACAACAGCCTGGCAAAAGCCATCGCCTCGCCCTGAAGTTCCTCGAGGAACATCCCGAAAATGCCGCAGCCATGCGGATGGTCGCCGAAGTCGCGGCGCGATTGGGTCAGTTCGACCAGGCGGAGCGCTTTGTTGAAGGGGCGCTTGCCGTCGCGCCCGACTATGATCGTGCGATAGCCCTCCGGGAGGCACTTGCTCAGGTTCGATCAGGCGGGGAAGTCAGCAAACCGGGCTCGTTTCGCAGCAGAATCGCCTGGCCGGATGAAAAGCCCGGAGCGCGGCTGATTGACGAGGGTCTGCAACTCTACGGGCGCCTCGTCCAGCGATACCCGGACAATCCGGAACATTGGGTGAGTTATGGCCACGTGCTCCGGACGATCGGTGAGCAGGATGAGGCTGTCGCGAAATATCGGCGTGCGATCGAAGCTCGACCCAGCGCTGGTGAGGCCTGGTGCGCGATCGGCGACCTCAAAGCCTCCCGGTTCACCGAAACCGATCTCGATACGCTGAAGCAGCTGGTTCTGACTCCCGGTGTAAGCGAGACTGATCTTGCACAACTCTTCTTCGCTCTCGGACGTGCGTCCGAACAGTTCGGAGACTATCAATCATCTTTCGAAGCCTATGTTGAGGGCAATCGGTTGCGGTCGCTTTCGAGCGATCATGATCCCGATGCCATCACTCGCCTCGTCGATAAATCGATTGCGCTGTTCGACCGCAACTATTTCGCCCAACGCCAACATGGTGGAGAATCTGCCCCCGATGCCATCTTCGTACTCGGGCTGCCTCGCTCCGGGTCGACTCTGATCGAGCAAATTTTGTCGTCCCATCCGGATATCGAGGCGACCGGCGAGCTGTCGGAGATATCCAACCTTGCAGACCTTCTATCCGACGAGAAAACGGCCGTCGCCGAGGGCGGCACATATCTCGAACACCTCCCTGAATTGCCGGGAGCGGAACTACAGCGACTTGGCCGTGCCTATCTATGGAATGTCGGATTGAAGAGGCGAGCGGACAAGCCGTTCTTCATCGACAAGATGCCGAACAATTGGCTGCACATCGGTTTCATCCTGTCGATCTTGCCCAATTCAAAGATCATCGACGCGCGCCGGCATCCGCTTGCCTGTTGCTTCTCAAACTACCGGCAATTTTTTGCGGCGGGCCAGGAGTTTACCTATGACCTGCACGACATCGGCCGTTTCTATTCGGATTACATCCGCATGCTGGCCCATTTCGATGTGATCGCTCCGGGCAGGATCCATCGCGTGATCCATGAGAATTTGGTGACCGAGCCCGAATTCGAGATTCGCAGAATGCTCGATTATCTTGGGGTCGCTTTTGACGATAGTTGCCTGCGGTTTCACGAAAACAAGCGTGAGGTTCGGACAGCCAGTTCCGAACAAGTAAGGCGCCCGATCAACCGCGAGGGGCTCGAGCAATGGCGAGCATTCGATCCGTGGCTCGGACCGCTAAAGCAGGCTCTGGGTCCTATTGCCGACTGCTATCCCGTCGTTCCGAACGAGACTTGAGCGCAAGCGATGCATTGCGACCCCTCCCCCAGGGGTATCCCACTGATTGGGATTAAGATTTTTGAGTGCTCCGTCACCTGAATGTGGCATTAATGTAACATCGCAGTAGGAATCTCTTTTTTCACCCCAACTGACAGTATGAAAATTCCGCCGCTTCGCCGATGAGGGGCTGGGAAATTTACACCTAGGGGTCTCAAAACATGACTAAGAGGATGCTGTTGGGAGCAACGGCTCTCCAGACATTCGCCGCTTGCGGTCTTGCCTTTATTGCCACTCCGGCATTTGCTCAGGACGCTGCGCCGCCACCCACGACTACGGAACAAGCAACCGACCAGGACACTCCTGCTCAGGACGCCGCTTCGGGCACTCAGGAAGTGTTGCAGAAGTCGGCCGAGAGCGAGGACAAGGCGATCGTCGTTACCGGTTCGCGCATCCGCCGTCCGAACCTTGAATCGCAGGTTCCGATCACTTCGATCAGCGGCGAATCGTTCATTCAGCAATCGTCGATCAGCATCGGCGACACGCTCAACGAGCTGCCGCAGCTCCGCAGCACTTTCGCCCAGTCGAACCCGGGCCTCGGCATCGGCATCGCCGGCCTCAACCTGCTCGACCTTCGCGGCCTCGGCACGGTCCGCACCCTGACGCTGGTCAACGGCCGCCGTCACGTCGGCGCCGACATTCTCAACAACGCCGTTTCGCCCGACGTCAACACCATCCCGAACGACCTGGTCGACCGCGTCGACATCGTCACCGGCGGTAACTCGGCCGTGTACGGTTCGGACGCCATTGCCGGGGTCGTCAACTTCATCTTGAAGCGCGATTTCACCGGCCTGCAGGTTCGCGGCAATGCAGCGACCTCGTGGGAAGGTTTCGGCGGCAACCAATATGTTTCCGCAATGTACGGCCACAATTTCGACGATGGCCGCGGCAACGTCACGGTTCATGGCGAATATGCCCATCAGGACCGCATCTTCGCTTCGGACATTCCGTGGCTGCGCAGTCAGGACGGCTTCCTGGTGGTCGACGTCGATCCGGCGCTTGCAATTGACCGGCACGGCAGTGACGATGTTGCGGACCGCACCTTCTTCAGGGACATCCGCAGCGCCAGCATCAATCGCTTCGGCCTGATCCCGATCAACCAACGGCCCGCCGACGCGGATTGCGGCACGGGCCTGGGTCCCTCCGATGGCGCGGCCACGACAGTCGGCGGCTCCCCTTATAACTGCACCTTTGTGTTCGATGCGGCTGGCAACCTGTTGCCGCAGACCGGCACCCGCGTTGGTACGGGCATCATCGGCAGCATCGTAGGCGGCAATGGCCAGACTGGCCGCGAAGCCCAATTGCTGTCGGTGCTGCCGAAGATGGACCGGGTGAACTTCAACCTGCTGGGTCACTACACCGTCAGCGATGCGTTCGAGCCGTTCGTCGAAGCCAAGTGGGTTCGCGTCAAGACTCGCGGATCGAACTTCGGCCCGTCCTTCATCCAGGGCCAGCAGACTCAGTTCGACTCCCGCGAGCGCGTCCGGATCGACAATCCGTTCCTGACCCCTGCCCAGCGGACCACGATCGCCAACGAGATCCTGGCTTCACACTGCAACACCAGCCTCACCGCTGCGTGCCCCAATACCTCCACCGATCCGGGCACCGGGTTGACCATTCTCGGCAACCTTACGGCTGCTCAACAGGCGCAGATCGCGGCCGGTACCTACCGCTTCGTGATTGCCCGCCATCTGGCGGACTCGGGCATCCGCGACGAGGAATTCAAGCGTGACACCTATCGCGTGGTTGGCGGCGTCCGCGGCAACTTCAACGATGACTGGAACTACGAAGTTTCGGTCAACTACGGGAAGATGAAGGAAGACACGACCACCTTCGGCTTCGTCGACAAGCAGCGCTTCATGCTGGCGATGGACGCCGGGATCGATCCTGCAAACCCGGGCGCAGGCATTCAGTGCCGCGCGAAGTTTGCTCCATTGGCGGCTAATGGCGATGCTTTCGGCGGAACCGCCGCGAATATTGCTCGTCTGCCTCAGGACATCGCGGCCTGCATTCCGTACAATCCGTTCGGCGGGCGCGATAATAAGGCGTCTGCGGCCTACTTCACCTACAACGCCCGCAACAAGGCGTGGATGAGCCAGCTGGACATCCTCGGCTTCGTTGCCGGCGATTCCAGCCAGCTGTTCGAACTTCCAGGCGGCCCCGTCAGCTTTGTGATCGGCGGCGAATATCGCAAGGAAAAGAATAGCTACAAGCAGGATCCGTTCGTGGCGGACGGCTTCACCAACGGCGTTTCCATCGGCGACTTCGATCCGGATCCGTTCAAGGTGAAGGAGCTCTATGGCGAAATTCAGGTTCCGATCATGAAGGATGAGCCCTTCTTTGAAGACCTGACGCTGAGCGGCGCAGGGCGTCTGTCCTGGTATGGCGGCGCGATCGGTACGGTGAAAACGTACAACATCGGCCTCGAATGGGCCCCGGTCCGCGACCTCCGCTTCCGCGGTAACTACGGCCGCGCGATCCGCGCCCCGAACGTTTCGGAAACCGGCTTCCCGGTCGTTCCGAACTTCGCACCGGGCTTCATCGATCCGTGCCAGACGGCAAACATCGCCAACAATCCCAACCGTCCGGCGAACTGTCTGGCCGACCTCGGTGCACTCTTCGGCACGCTGCCGAGCGTCACCATTTCGCTGCCCATCTTGAGCGGCAGCAACCCTGACCTCCTGCCGGAAAAATCGAATTCCTACACGGTCGGTGCGGTCATCCAGCCGCGCTGGGTCCCGGGTCTTTCGATCAGCGTCGACTGGTACAAGATCGTCGTGAACGACGTGATCGTCTCGCTCAGCGCCCAGACGATCGTCAACAGCTGCTACGACGCACCGAACCTGAACAACCCCTTCTGTGGGCTGTTCCAGCGTTGGCAGGGTCCAGGCCTCGGTCCTTTCGGCGAAGTGCCGGGTCAGGTCCTGGGGAACTCACTGCTGTCGGGGCCCCAGAACTTCGCCAAGCGCGTCCGCAAGGGTGTCGACACGGAAGTGGCGTATCGCACCGACATCGGTCCGGTGAAATTCGATACCCGGCTGATCTACACGCACAATATCCAGATCAGCAATTTCGAGAACCCGACCTTCCTGTCGCTTGAGAACAGGATTCTAGGGGAGCTCGGCGATCCGCAGGATGAGTTCCGCTGGGATGTCGCGGGGACCTATGGTCCGTTCACCCTCGGCTATCAGATGAGCTACATCGGCAAGATGGCCGTTTCCGCCGCCTATGAAGACCAGAATAAGGCGTCGGGCGCTTGCAACCCGATTACCGGAGCCTGCCCGCCGTTCAACGCGGACTTTGCGGATGACAAGAACTATCCGGCGGTCTTCTATCATGACATCCGCCTTGATTATAACATCAAGAGCCTGGGCGGCCTTGGGAAGGACTATCTGTTCTTCTTCGGTATCGACAACTTCACCAACAAGAAGCCACCGTTGGGCACGACCGCGACTGGCGCGGGCAGCGCCATCTACAACGTCCTCGGGCGCCGGTTCTTCGCCGGGTTCCGGGCGCGCTTCTAGTCCGATCGATAATCACTCAAACCTTTTGGCCGGGGCATTTGCCCCGGCCTTTTTTTTGTGGCGGGGGCGAAGAGCCGCTGCCAACAAGGGGCCATGGCTGAAGGGATAGTCGACCGGGCCCAGGCGCTGTTTGCGTCAAGGCAGTTTCGCCAGGGCATGGACCTGCTGGGTCAAGCCGCTCGGAGTGGTGATGCCGGCGCGCTGGAAATGCTCGCCGCCATGGCTTTGTCGGGCGACATGGTGAACCGGGACCTAGCGCTGTCCCGCGACCTTTATGGCAAGGCCGCACAAGCCGGCAGCACATCGGCGGCCGCGACTTACCGGGCGTTCGTCGCCAACGGGACAGGTGGTGCCGCCGATTGGGGCGCAGCGATCAAGCTATTGGAAGGCGCTGCGCAATCCGATGCAGAGGCGGCGCGCGAACTCAAGGCGATCCGCGCGATGCAGCTCGGCGAGGCTGGAGAGCCGAAAGGCCCCTTCCCCAGCGAGCAGCTCTCATCGTCGCCGGAAGTCCAACTCTTTTCCGGCCTGTTTTCGGCCGAGGAGTGCGATTTCCTGATCGAGCGATCCGCGCCGTCGCTTCGGCCGTCCCTGGTAGTCGATCCGCAAACCGGACAGCAGGTGCCAAATCCGGTTCGTACTTCCGACGCGATCGGATTCCCTCTCGTAAGCGAGAGCCCGGCCATCCACGCGCTCTGCCGCCGCCTGGCGGAAGCCAGCAACACCCACGTCAAACAGGGCGAACCGCTCCAGGTGCTGCGATATCGGCCGGGGCAACAATACCGCCCTCACTTCGACGCGATAAGCGATTCCGAAAACCAGCGTGTGCTGACGTTCCTGGTCTATTTGAATGACGATTATGAGGGCGGCGAGACAGAATTCCTGTCCACCGGCCTCAAGGTCAAAGGCAAGAAGGGGGACGGCCTGCTGTTCCGCAACGCCGATTCTTCGGGCGTTCCCGATCCCTCCGCGCAGCATGCGGGGCTACCGGTCAGCGCCGGCGAGAAATTTCTCGCCAGCCGCTGGATCCGGGAGCGCCGATTTACCCCTGAATAGGCGTTTTAGTAGCGGTAGTGGTCCGGCTTGAACGGGCCTTCCGGCTCGACGCCAATATAGGCCGCCTGCTTGGACGAAAGCTTGGTCAGTTTGACGCCGAGCTTGTCGAGGTGGAGCGCCGCGACTTTCTCGTCGAGCTGCTTGGGCAAGACATAGACGTCGTTCTGATAGGAGTCCGACTTGGTCCAGAGCTCAATCTGCGCCAGCACCTGGTTGGTGAAGCTGGAACTCATCACGAAGCTCGGGTGGCCGGTGGCATTGCCGAGATTGACCAGCCGCCCCTTGGACAGGACGATGATGCGCTTGCCGTCGGGGAAAGTGACCTCGTCGACCTGCGGCTTGATCTCGGTCCACTTGTAATTGTTGAGCGCGCCGATCTGTATCTCGCTATCGAAGTGGCCGATGTTGCAGACGATCGCCATGTCCTTCATTTCGCGCATGTGATCGAGCGTGATGACGTCCATATTGCCAGTCGCGGTGACGAAGATGTCGGCGCGCTTGGCCGCTTCCTCCATCGTCACGACTTCAAAGCCTTCCATCGCCGCTTGCAGCGCGCAGATAGGATCGACCTCAGTCACCAGTACGCGGGCGCCGCCGTTGCGTAGCGATGCCGCCGAGCCCTTGCCGACGTCGCCGAAGCCGGCGACGGTCGCGACCTTGCCGGCCAACATGACGTCCGTCGCCCGGCGAATGGCGTCGACCAGGCTTTCCTTGCAGCCGTAGAGGTTGTCGAACTTGGATTTGGTGACGCTGTCGTTGACGTTGATCGCCGGGAAAGGGAGCTTGCCCTGCTTGGCGAGGTCGTAGAGGCGATGGACGCCAGTGGTGGTTTCCTCAGAGACGCCTTTGATCGTCTCGACCGTCTTGGTGAGATAGCCCGGCCGCTCGGCTAGGAAGCGCTTCAGCGTCGCGACGAAGATCTCCTCTTCCTCATTCTGCGGCGTGAACAGGCTCTCCCCCGCCTCGACCCGTGCGCCCCACAGCGCGAACATGGTGGCGTCGCCGCCGTCGTCGAGGATCATGTTGCAGGTCTGGTCCTGACCCCAGTCGAAGATACGAGCGGCATAGTCCCAATATTCCTCGAGCGTTTCGCCCTTGACCGCGAACACCGGAACGCCCGACCTCGCGATTGCCGCAGCGGCGTGGTCCTGCGTCGAGAAGATGTTGCACGAGGCCCAGCGAACCTCGGCGCCCAGCGCGGTTAGCGTTTCGATCAACACCGCGGTCTGGATGGTCATGTGCAGCGAGCCGGTGATCCGGGCTCCTCTCAAAGGCTTCGCCGCGCCATACTCCTGGCGGAGGGCCATCAGCCCCGGCATTTCGGTTTCGGCGATTTCGATTTCCTTGCGGCCGAAATCGGCGAGCGAAATGTCCTTGACGATATAGTCGCGGGTTAGGGTGTCGGCGGTGGCCACGGGTGCAATTCTCCGGTGAAATGAGTTGCGCCGCCCCTAGCCAGCGGCGGGTGTAAAAGCAAATTGGCGGGCTCCCTTGTCCCGGGAGCGGGCCGGGTCGATATGGTTTCGATCGACCATTTCGCAATGGCCAGTCACTCATCCACAGGAAGTACGCATGAAACCTCGCATCAATCTCTACACCGCGGCACCTGAGCTCACGAAGCTATTCCTCGATTTCTCCAATAAGGTCGAAGCCAGCGGGCTCGAGCGAAGCCTGATCGAGCTCGTCAAGATCCGCGCTTCGCAGATCAACGGGTGTGCCAATTGCCTCAACATGCACACTGCCGACGCGCGCAAGGCAGGCGAAACCGAGCAGCGCCTTCATCTTCTCGCAGCGTGGCAGGAAGCGCCCGTCTATGGTGAGCGCGAACGGGCTGCGCTCGGATGGACAGAACATCTGACCCTGGTGGCCGATCGTCGCGCGCCGGATGATGTCTATGCGGCGCTCGATGCTCAGTTCAGCAAGGAAGAACAACTCAAGCTGACCATGGTTATCAACGTGATAAACGGCTGGAACCGGCTCGCCGTTGGATTCAACGTTTATGACCCAAGCCTGGGCTGGGAAGCCAAGTTCGCTGGCGAAACGGCGAAGACATCTGGATTCGAACCTGCGGTCTGATCAGGCCGCACCGCCGCCGCTATCCAGCAACCGTGGGTCAATCCCTTCCGCCTTGAAGGTGGCCACCCACCGCTCGGCGGTAGGCGTTTCGAACAGGATTTCCTTGCGCCCGTCGGCTGCAAACCAGCCGGGACGAGTCATTTCCTCATCGAGCTGGCCTTCGCCCCAGCCGGCATAGCCGAGCGCGATCAAATAGCGGCTCGGCCCTCGCCCTTCGGCAATCGCCTTCAACACGTCGATTGTCCCAGTCAGCGCGCCAAGTCCGGTGACCTGGATAGTATCCTGCCCGCCCCAATCCTCGCTGTGGAGGACGAAACCCCTGCCCGGCTCGACCGGTCCGCCGTGAAGCACCGGGCCGTCCGGCGCCTTGCCGGGATCGATTCCCAGCTGCTCGAGCAGGCCGCGCACGCCGATGCCGGCACGCTGGTGCCCGATGCCGATGCCGACTGCGCCATTTTCGTCATGAACGCACATTGCGATCACGGCGCGCTCGAAGCGCGGATCGCCAATGCCTGGCATGGCCAGGAGGAGCTTGCCGGACAGGAACCGAGGCGTTTCCATGCCCATGAAAATGCTCCTGCCGCGTAAGGGCTGCAAGTCTTGTGACCGTAATGCGCCGCGCCTATGTCGCGGCCTGACCTTTCAAAGGAGATTATTCGATGGCCATCCAGGTGGGCGACCGCATTCCCGACGTCCAGTTGACGCTAGCTACGCCGGAAGGACCGGTGCCAGTGAAGAGCGGCGACTATTTCGCCGGCAAGCGCGTGGCGCTGTTCGCCGTGCCAGGGGCCTACACGCCGACCTGTTCGGCCCGGCACCTGCCTTCCTATGTCGAAAAAGCCGCTGAGCTGAAGGGCAAGGGAGTCGACGAAATCGTCGCGACCAGCGTCAACGACGCCTTTGTCATGGGAGCGTGGAACCGTGACCAGGGATCGCAGGACATTACGATGCTCGCTGACGGCAATGGCGAGTTCGCCGAGGCACTTGGCCTCACCATGGACGCGTCCAAATTCGGCATGGGCAAGCGCAGCCAGCGCTACTCGGCCATCGTCAACGACGGCGTGGTCGAGCAACTCAATGTCGAGGCGCCGGGCGAATATTCGGCTTCCAGCGCCGAAACGATGCTCGGCCAGCTGTAAATTTCGTCGCAGGCCTCCTTCCCTTCGCCTTCCGGGGGCAACGTGCACTGGGTTGGCGCGTTCCCCCCAAGGGGAATTTGAAGGAGGCCTGAAATGCCCAACAGAAGAAGAGACTCGAAGGGCCGGTTCAAGGACGCGGCGTTTTTCACCAAGCCGAAGGATAATCCCGGAGCTACAGCCGCATTGGCCGCCGGCATTGCGGGCGTCGCTGCGGCAGGAGCATTCCTGTGGTCGCGCCGCGAGCAAATCGGCGAGGCGCTGAACAGCGGCATGGACCGGTTGAGCGAGTTCAAGGCGGAGAGGATGGGTGACCAGCCGACCCAGCAGGAAATCGCCGAGGAGGCGCTGACGCTCAAGGAAACCGGCAGGAGCACCAATACCGCTACTGCCAAATAGGCGAAGGGGAGCGGTCGTGCCGCTCCCCTCAGCTTTTCGTCACCTCACCAGCCGCATTGCTTGCCGGCGTTCTGCTTTTCGAGCCAGGCCTGCAGCGGCGCGAAATATTCCAACATCGGCTTGGCCGACATTTCACGCGTGCCGGTGAACGCCTGCAGCGCGTCGGGCCATGGCTTGGACAGGCCCATGCTCAGCATCGCGTTCAGCCGCTCGCCAACCTGCTTGTTGCCGTAGAAGCTGCAGCGGTGCAGCGGCCCCTTCCAACCCGACATATCGCAGGCCGCCTTGTAAAACTGGAACTGCAGGATGCGGGCGAGGAAGTAGCGGGCGTAGGGCGTGTTACCCGGGATGTGGAACTTGGCACCGGGGTCGAAGTCTGCCTCGCTGCGCGCAACTGGCGGGGTTATCCCCTGATACTGGCGCTTCAGGTCGACCCATGCCTGGTTGTAGTTGGACGGGGTGATCGACCCGTCGAACACGCCCCAGCGCCATTTGTCGACCAGCAGGCCGAACGGCAGGAAGGCGACCTTGTCCATCGCCTGCCGGAGCAACAGGCCGGTGTCCTTGTCCGCCGAGGGGACCTTGGAACGGTCGAGCAGGCCGATCTGCACCAGATACTCTGGCGTGATCGACAGTGCGATGAAGTCGCCGATCGCTTCATGGAAGCCGTCGTTGGCGCCGTTCAGATAGAGGTACGGCTGCTGGTTGTAGGCGCGCTGGTAATAGTTGTGGCCCATCTCGTGATGGATGGTGACGAAATCGTCGGCGTTGACCTTGGTGCACATCTTGATGCGCAGGTCGTCCTTGTTGTCGACGTCCCAGGCCGAGGCGTGGCACACCACTTCGCGGTCGCGCGGGCGGGTGATCTGGCTGCGCTGCCAGAATGAACCGGGCAGCGGAGCGAAGCCGAGCGAGGAATAGAATCCCTCGCCGATTTTGAACATCGCCACGGGGTCCTTCTTCTTGGCCTCCAGCAGCTCGCCAATATCATAGCCGATGTCGCCGGCGCCCTTGGGCGCAACGATGTCGTAGATATTGCCCCATTCCTGCGCCCACATGTTGCCGAGCAGGTCGGCGCGGATCGGGCCCGACGCAGGCTGGATCTTGTCGCCATATTTCTGGTTGAGCTTGGTCCGGGTGTAGCAGTGAAGCTGGTCGTAGAGCGGCTTGGTCTCCGCCCACAGCCGGTCGTACATCGCCGAGAATTCCTCGGGCGTCATGTCATACTGCGACCGCCACATGGCGCCGCTATCGGCATAGCCGAGGTCCTTGGCGCCGGCGTTGGCGATCTGGACCATGCGGGCATAGTCGCCCCGCATCGGCCGGCCGACATTCTCATGCCAGCTCTGCCAGATTTCGGCGAGCTCGGCCGGATTGCGAAGCGTCCCCATTAGCGCTTCGGCATCGTCGCCAGTGATTTCCTTGCCGTTATGCCGGGCGCGGCCTTTGCCATAGGTCGACTGGAGCTTGGTCGCGATGTCGTTGAGCTCCGCCGCGGCGCCCGGGGTGCTCGGCGCTGCCAAGACCAGCGCGCCGCGCAGGATATTGAGCTTGCGTGCGCTGTCGAGATCGAGACCCGGAACGGCCGCGTATTTGGCGGCATCGCTGGCGTATTTGACGCCCTTTTCGGTGCCAATCGTCCCGAAATAAGCGGCCAGCGCGTCAGTATCGTCGGTGATGTGGGTCGCGTTGACCCAGGCCGCGCGTTGCGAAATTACGTTAAGGTCCGCGAGGTCTTTTTCCACCGCCGCAACGAACGCCTGGGCGTCGGCGACAGTCGGCGCGGCGCCTGAAGCCGGCTCGGCGGCAGCGGCCGGAACGACCGGCGCGGCCGGGGCGGCAGAAGTGGAAGCGCAGCCGGCCAGCGCCAGCGCGGCAAGCGAAACGGAAGCGGCGAATTTCATCATCAGGCGTCCTCGTCCCTGGAGTTTTTTCTTGTGTCGCGCGGCCTTAGCAGTGGAACTTGCTGGGTCCGTTCGTCAAGCGGTGACGGCCTGTCTTCATGCGGTTAGAAACTGCGCTATCGCCTCGCCGAACTCCGCCTTGGTAATGCTGGTCATGTGCGTCCCAGGCGTTTCGCGGAAGGTTGCACTTGGCAGCACGTTGGCGAGCTCCTCCGCCGATCCATTATCATCGTCCTCCTCGCCGCACACGACGAGGGTCGGCATGGTAAAGGCCTGAAGCCAATCGATGAAGGCGTCTTCAAAACTTTCGAGCAATTGCGCCGCGGCAATGCGATCGACCTTCTGGCTTTTCATGAACTGGATCGACAGCCAATGCGGGTCGCCCCGCTGTACCGTGTCGAACCGTTCGATCGCTTCAAGAAAGAAGTTCTTGCGGCGCTTCCAGTTGCGCAAACCCTCGAGCCCGGCGCCGCCAAGGACCGCGCGGCGGGGACGCATCCCCTCTCCAATTGCCTCAACCGTGGTCCGCGCCCCAAGCGAAAAGCCGCCGAGTTCGAAGTCGGTGAGACCGAGCAGCGCCACCAGTTCGCGTACATCCCGTGCGAGGATACCCTTCGGATAATACTCCACCCCGTGCGGCTTGCCGCTGAGCCCATGGGCGCGATGGTCGGGCATGATCACCCGAAAGCCACCGGCCGCGACACGGTCCGCCGTGCCGAACTTGATCCAGTTCATCTGCGCGTCGGAGAAGAGGCCGTGGAGGAGGAGGACGGGCCTGCCCTGCCCGACCTCGCGCCACGCTAGCTCGACGCCATCGGAGGCGTTCCAATGGTGGGTAGTGGCTTCAGTCATGATCGCCAAAAGTCACAAGAGTCGCACCCCTACGGACGCGCGCGTGCGCGTCCGTGTACGCGAGGATTGGGCATTGGCGGGACCGCGTCAGAGACATGCACCGCCGATGGCAAGACAGCTCCTACATTGCAACGTTTGCTCGGCCCGAAAGGACCCGTTGGGCCGGCACCTTCTTTTTCTTGCTCAATGTCAGTAGGGTCCGGCAGGGGGGGGTGGCCGTGAATGATCCGGGTCCTGTAACCAGCGATGACCGCGAACTGACGCGGCCCGTTTTTGTCAGCTATGCGACGTCCGATCGAAAGGACGCCCTGTCGCTCTGCGACGCGATCGAACGGCGCGGTCCGACCTGTTGGATTTCCACACGCGACGTCGCACCTGGCGACAATTACCAGGAAGCGATCGTCCGCTCATTGCGCAGTGCGCAAGCGATGGTTTTGGTTTTCTCCGAGGCCGCAAACAACAGCGACGAGATCAAGAAAGAATTGTCGCTCGCGAGCCGGTACCATGTCCCGGTGATGGCGTTCCGGATCGAGGATGTCGAACCCAGCGACGCCTTCGCTTACGAGCTTTCGACGCGCCAGTGGATCGACGCGTTCGACAGCTGGGACAAGTCGATCGATTCGCTCGTTCAGCACATCGAGCGGTTGACGACAGGCCCTGGCCACAAGGACGCCGAGGAGCACGGAACCAAGCACCGCCGCGCGCTTCCGGGGTCGCGCCGACCTGCGCTAATTGCCATGATGGCCGTACTCCTTCTGGCAATCATTGCTGGAGGATGGTGGCTGCTTCGCCCTGCCCCTGCAGCCGCGCACAGCATGATGGTGCGATTGACCGGCTTTTCTTCCCTATCAACCGATCTGCCGGGGGGAATGCCTGACGCGATCCGCGACGAGATCATCGCCGCCTTCAATGACGACGGCGTGGTAGGCGTTTCGACGGCGGCCACGCCGCCGCCCGGAACCGCGCCCGCTTATGCGCTCGGCGGCACGGTTCGCCACGACGGCGACAAGATCAAGGTCAACGTCCGCCTGACAAACGAACGGTCCGGTGCGACCCTATGGTCCAACATTTTCACCTACGAAAATGACGATGCAGTGCGTGTCCCGCGTCACGTCGCCGTCGACGCAGGGAACATGGTGCGTTGCGGCCTGTTCGGCGCGTCCACCTACCGCAAGGCGATGCCCGATGCGGTGCTCACGGACTATTTGAGCTATTGCCACAATCAGGGCTTCGTCCAGTTCGAGCCTGGAAAAGCGCTCGACCTGGCCAACAAGATCGTTGCCGCGGCACCCGACTTTTCCTGGGGATGGTCGGCAGTTTCGGTTGCGGCATTGAGCAACACCTGGGCCGACCCGACTAATCCTAGAGTAGCAGAGCTTAGAAAACAGGCGGCCGCAGCCGCCGACAAGGCGATCGATCTCGACAAGAGCAATAGCGAAGCCCTCATCATGAGGGCCCTGATGGTCGACTATCGCGATTTCGTCGGCCAGGAGAAGCTGTTCAAGGCAGCCTTGGCGGCGCGGCCTTTGGCATGCGGCTGCGAGCATCACAGTTACGGAACCATGCTCCAATCGGTCGGCCGGATCGCCGATGCGGCGGATGAATTTCAGCGCTCGACCGATGTGCTCGCTCTCGACTCGGACTCCCAGCTAGGCCTCGCTGAAGCGCTGCTCCAGCAGGGCAGGGCCGACAAAGCCCGGCCTCATATCGATGCAGCGATCGATCTGTCGTCGGCGCCGGATTTCAGGGAAGACATTATAATCCATCAGGCCGCCATCACCGGTGACTATGCCGCCGCATTGAAGGCTGCGCATAGCCCGAAGACCAAGACTCCGGAACGGGTCAAGGCGGCCATGCAGGCCGGCTTTCAGGCAATGGTTTCTGGCGATGCCACGGCCAAGGCGCAGGCTGTACAAGAGCTGACGGCGCTACCGCCCGAGGCGCAGGGCCGAATCGTCACAACGCTGGTCGCTGCGCTTGGCGGAAACCGCGAAGCTCTCCAGCTCGTAAGTCAAAACCTGGAGCGCGGAAGGATCGACGCGACAGGATGGCTGTTCATGCCCGCGATGGCCGGCGCAATCCGCGATCCTGCCTTCCCCTCATACGCTCAGAAATTCGGCCTGATGACCTATTGGAAGACAATGCGCGCCAAGCCCGACGTCTGCTCCAGCAAGGACGCTCCGCCTTTCTGCGGACTGATCTGAGCCTTCGCCGGAATTTTCCGTTCGAATGAGCCTATCAGCTAGGTAGTAAGCCCGATATTCAGCCTTTCGCAGCAGCCGTAGTGAGGGCGGATACAGCTCGGTGGTCACAGTCAAATCCATGCTTCGTTTCCGATTCGCGCGATGGCTTACAGCGCCGCCGCTCAATGGCAGGATAGCGCTGCTGTCTGCGATCCTTGCGCTTAGCCTTGCAACGCTAATTCGAGCGCTGATCGACCCGGTCGTGACCGGCTGCGAGTTCATGCCCTATCTGCCGTTTGTCGTGTTCTGCGCGATCCTCCTTCCGTGGTGGGAAGCGAGCATGGTTGCGCTGGCCGCCGTACCCATCCTCGGCCTGTCGTTCATAGGCACACCAGCTGAGCTTGCAGCGTCGTCATGTTTTCAGTCGAGTTCGGGGATTTTTCTCGCGGCATCTGCGGGCATGATCTGCCTGGTGGCCTTGGCCCGCCGCGTCTTTGTCGCCATTCAGCGAAGCGGCGCCGATGAATCGGCAGGTGGTGTTCTCTTCAGCCTCGACGACGGGAAAGTCTGGGCAAGCTGGTATGGGAGAGGCCCGCGCGTGCTGCTCGGATCCGAGGACAAGGTCTCGGTGATGATGGCGGATTTTCTCGCGCAGGGAGAGGTTGCAAAGCGCCTCAGTGGCGATCGAAAGTAATTGCAACTCGGACTTCCAGGTTTGACGAAATAAGGACCGGGGCAGGCCCGAACCGCCTGCCCCAGTCGACCTCGTTAGCCGCGGACCTGGACTCGCACGACCGGGCGCTGCCAAGTGCGAGTTATCGGCTCATAGCGCAGCCTGACGCTGGCGATGTCTCGGCGGCCTCCGACCAAGTCCACATCGCGAGTGCAGCGACCGGCAGCAAGCCTTGCGCGGGTGTTGACGTCCTGCCTGCGGCCGTTTTCGAAGCGGATGTCGAAATCACGCAGGGCCAAAGGCTGGTTCATGGCGCACAAACGGATCTCGGATTGGCGCGTGCGGCCCGGCAGGTTGATCGTGTCGCTGTCGCGGCCATCGACGCGAGTGTAACCAATTGTGCGCCAGCCCCCCTCGTTCCAACGCCACTGCTGGGCGCCA
>Ga0207701_10000275_pt1 | contig 52782 bp, 47 predicted proteins | sample KBSSwiSSwithPhiX_FD_184294 | JGI IMG/M metagenome (GOLD analysis project Ga0207701, IMG submission 184294) | Switchgrass rhizosphere bulk soil microbial communities from Kellogg Biological Station, Michigan, USA, with PhiX - S5 (SPAdes) (version 2) | ecosystem: Environmental > Terrestrial >... | reverse complement strand
TCTGGCCGCCGAGCCCCAGTTCCGCCGCGGCGTCTTCCGCCGTGGCGTTCGGGTTGGGTGCGTGGCGATCGAACGTGAGAATGGTCTGGGGGGCGTCGTCTTCGAAGACCTCGAAGTCCGACTGCGTCAGAGTCATGACGGGTCGGCCCTTCTTGTCCACGACGGTGACGTCGACGACGACAGCTTCGGTGCGGGCGCCGAAGCGAGCGGCCTGGTCAGGCGTCGCCTGCGCGGCCGGTCGCCGCTCCAACGGCAGCACAGCCACGGCTGCAAGCAGGACTGCGGCAGAACGTCTGCGCATGAGTGCCTAGAATACGACACTTGTGGAGCAGAACTTCGGTTCTGCTCATCAGCGACATCCTTGCCGTCAATGTCGCTGAACTGCCAGCGTCGCTGAACTGTCAGTGCCCCTGAAGCACAGGACTGAAGTCCCGTGCCACAGATGTCGCGGAGATCAGTCGACCACCGTCAGCGGCGCGGTGCGAATTCGCGCGTCGATGCCGGACCCGATTGTGATCTGGAGCCGGTACTTGCCCGGCGGGATCTTGGCGAGCGGCACGCGGCCAATCGCGAGCAGCCGTCCGGAGTCTTCGGCCTTGCCGAGCGGCAGCGAGACGCTTGCGAGCGTTTCGCCCTTCGCGGTGAGCAGGCCCAGCGACGCTTCGGGCGGAGTCGTTCCCGGCGGAAGGACCATCGGGACGACGAAGTTCACGTCGGGCTGCAGGCCTCGGTTCACGCCGGCGTCGAACTCCGGGTACAGCAGCATGCGATCCTTGGAGATCAGCGGGTTCGCTTGATCCACCGGCTGATCGGGCGCCAGTTTCTCGGCGCGCTTGACGATGATCAGGTCGCCAACCACCGGCATCGTCGCGGAGGGCGCTTCGAACGTGGACTTGAAGACGCTGGCCTGCTTGCCGGCCTCGTCGTACACCGACACCTCAAGACGATAGCTGCCAGGCACGAGATCGAACATGCGGGAGAACCGGACCGGTTTCGCCAGCACGTTCTTGGCATCGGACATCAGTCCGTGCATCGGGAACTCCTGGCTCCCGGAGGCCGCGACTTTGCCGGCCGCGTCGAGGAAGCGCACGTAGACGAGCGCGGCCGCGGTGAAGATGCCCGTCTTCGCGTTGATCGCAGGCGAGAGGCCACCGCCGGGGATGGTCACGAAGATACCAGCGATCCCCGGATGGTCCGGCATCGGCGCGCTCACCGGATACACCTCGATCGGAAACGCCGACGCCGCCGGCTCCTTCGCCAGCGCCTCGATCGCCGCCTTCTCATGCGGCGCGGCAGACTGCGCCAATGCCGTCGCAGCCCACGCCAGGCCGATGATCGTCCCTGCGATTTTCATCCAGTCTTTCCTCTGCACGAGCGGAGCCAGTGCCCCTTCGCGCGAACGAAGTGAGCGCGGCCCCGTGCGAGCGGAGGGAGCCCGCCCCCTCGCGCCCGTAGCGGCGCGAGCCCTATCGTATCCACGCTTTCCTGAACGCCTTCTGCGCGTCGCTTACCGTGCCGCCCTCGGACTCGACTGAGACGACCTCGAGGTTCTGATCTTCCTCCAGTGTCACCCCGGTGCTGGTCTCGACGCCGCGTCGCAGGAAGCGGACCGGGACCTTGTCGCCGACCTTATGTGCGGTGACGGCGTCCGCAAGCTGCTGTACGCTCGACACGGCGGTCTCCCCCACTGCAAGGATCTCGTCGCCGACATCGAGGCCGGCGTCATACGCGGCCTGGCCGATCCGCGTCGGTCCGCTGATCCGCACGCGACTGCCGGTTGTCTCCAGCTCCATCGTCCCCATGGACGCCTGGCCCGCATGCTCCTTGCGCAGCGTGAAGCCGGCAAGTGCGAGCAGGCGGCCGTAGTCCATGCGCTCTCGGCCCTGCACGTACTTCGACATCAGATCGTCTGCGAACGCGGCGTCGGTGACTTCCGCGAGGTGGTCGCGGATGTCCGCCGGCGTGTACGGGTGATCGACGTACCCCACCAGCCTTCCGCCCGGCTTGCCGTGTGTCCGCCACATCGCGCGCATGAAGTCGTCGAGCGTCGCGCGGCCGTTCGTGTGCTCGCGGATGGCAAGGTCGAAGCCGAGGCCGACCGCGGCGCCGAACGTGTAGTACGAGATCGCGGTGTTCTCCCAGTTCGTCCGATCGATCCACTGGGCGGCATCGACGAGCGGCGCCAGGCGGCTCATGTCCTCGGCGGACCTGAACCGGTACGACGGGCTCTCGAGCACGGGCGCGACGATGAAGGAGAGATCGCGGGCGAAGTCGTCGAGCGAGAACAGCCCCGCGCGGGCCATGACCAGGCCGTCGTAGTAGCTGGTGACGCCCTCGCCCAGCCACAGCTCGCCCGACATGTTCGCGCGGTCGAAATCGAACGGCTCGAGCGTCTTCGGCCGGATGCGCTCGACGTTCCAGCAGTGGAAGAACTCGTGCGCCACGGTGTCGAGGAGCCTGATGCGGCCGCCCGCCAGCGAGAGGCGGCTCGTCATCACCGTGCTGTTCCGGTGCTCCATGCCGTCGCCGTTGGCCCACGGCAGGTAGTCGGCGAGAAACGTGTACGTGCCGTTCTCGTACGGCGGCAGCTCGCCGTAGACGGCGCGCTCGGCTTCCACGATCGCCTTGACGCCGGCGGCGAAGTCATCGGCGTCCGCGTCGCTGCCCATGTGGTGGAGCGCGATGCGCATGTGCGCCGAGGCGCCTGATCCGTCTCCGTTGAATGGCTCCTCGAAGCGCCGCCAGGTGACGGAACCGAACTCGGCGGGGCTGTCCATCAGGAACTGGAGATTCGGCGCCGTGAAAACGAGCGGATCGTCGGTGGGAAACAACTGCGTCGCGACGGACCAGTTCGGGCCGGCCGCGGGCCGCACGAACGTGACGCGGACGGGACGCAGCTCGAGGCCCGGCATCCACATCAGGCTGGCGGGCATGTTCAGGTGCGCGTGGGTCGGATCGATCGACACGTAGGTGCCGTCGACGCGGTCGCCGTACACGCGGTACGAGACGCGGAGGCTGCCATGATGGCCGGTGACGGTCCATTGCGAAGGCGTGATCGGGGAAACCGCCAGCGCGCGCCCGCCGGCGTCGGCGGCCTGCAGGTCGTACACGTTCTTCGTGAACTCGTGCAGCGCGTAGCGGCCCGGCGAGCTGCGGCTCATGTGAAGTTCCACCGCGCTGTCCGGAAGACCGGAGAAGGTCGCCTCCACGCGCATCCAGTGGTGCTCCGGCTCGGGCAGCGAGATGCGGTACTGCACTACCTGCGCGTGTGCCACTGCGGCGCCGAAGAGGAGCAACGCCGCTGACAAGAGCGGGGCTGAAGCCCCGCCGCCACAGATTGCCGCGCCCTGTGGCTGCATCGAACGGACCGGCATCCGGACGATGGTACCACGTGTGATAATTGGGGGATGGCCCTGCTCTCTCCGTCCGATCAGCAGACGCTGCGCGACATGTTCGCCGACATGACCCGCACCGTCACCGTCGTCTTCTTCACGCAGACGTTCGGGTGTGAGACCTGCGATGAAACCAAGCATATTCTCGCGGAGCTCACGGCGCTGACGGACCGCATCGTCGTCGACGAAGTGAACCTCGTCCTCGACAAGGAGCGCGCGGCGGCATACGGAATCGACCGGGCCCCGGCCCTGGTGCTGCTGGCAGATGGCGTCGACACGCGGATCCGGATGCTCGGCGCACCGGCGGGCTACGATTTCATGTCGCTGGTGGACGCCATCCTGGCGGCCTCGGGCGCGAGCGACATGGCCCTCTCCGAGGCGAGCCTCGCACTCGTGGCCGGTGTCACCACGCCGACGGCTATCCAGGTGTTCGTCACCCCGACGTGACCGCACTGTCCGCGGGCCGTGGGCCTCGCAAACCGGATGGCACTGGCGAACACGAACATCACGGCGACTACCGTGCAGGCGACCGAGTTCTACGACCTGGCGCGGCAATTCCGCGTAAGCGGCGTGCCGAAGACAGTCGTGAACAACGAGATCGAGATCCTCGGCGCGCTGCCCGAGTCGGCATTCGTGAGCGCAGCCCTCGGGCTGGACGGCGAGGGCGACTCCACCTTCTGAAGGAACATCATCGATGAAATCCGCGGGACCTCGAAAGATCGTGCTCGCCTACTCGGGCGGCCTCGACACCTCCGTCATTCTTCCCTGGCTCAAGGAGCGATATCCCGGCGTGAAGCTGGTGGCGTTTGCCGCCGAGCTCGGCCAGGGGAGCGAGCTCAAGGGCATCGAGCGCAAGGCCAGGAAGAGCGGCGCCGACGAGGTCGTGGTGAGGGACCTGCGGAAGGAGTTTGCCGAGGACTATTGCTTCCCGATGCTGCGGGCGCACGCGACCTACGAAGCCGACTACCTGCTTGGCACCTCCATCGCGCGGCCGCTGATCGCGAAGGCGCAGGTTGACGTCGCGCATCAAACGGGCGCCGACGCCGTAGCGCATGGCGCGACCGGCAAGGGCAACGATCAGGTCCGCTTCGAGCTGACGTCGATGGCGCTGGATCCGGCGCTGGCGATCATCTCGCCGTGGAAGGATCCGCGGTTCCTGGCCGACGGGCTGACCGACCGCGAGACCGCCATCGAGTACGCGGAGCGGCACGGCATTCCCATCACGCAGACGAAGAAGAAGATCTACTCGCAGGACCGCAACCTCTGGCACATCTCGCACGAAGGCGCCGAGATCGAGGACCCCGCGCGCGAGCCGCTCGAGCAGGTCTACACGATCACGGTCCCGGTCTCGAAGGCGCCGGGCAAGCCCGAGTACGTGGACGTCGACTTCGAGAGCGGCGTGCCCGTCGCGGTGAACGGCAAGCGCTTCGCGGGCGGTCACGACCTCGTCGACGCGCTGAACCGGATCGGCGGCAGGCACGCCGTCGGCCAGGTGACCCTCGTCGAGAACCGGCTGGTCGGGATGAAGAGCCGCGGCGTCTACGAGACGCCGGGCGGCACCATTCTCTACGAGGCGCACAAGGCGCTCGAGCAGATCTGCCTCGAGCGCGATCTGTATCACTACAAGCAGCAGCTCGCGCTCAAGTACGGGGAACTGGTCTACTACGGCCAGTGGTTCCACCCGCTGCGCGAGGCGATGCAGGCGTTCATCGATCGCGCCAGCGAGGTGGTCAGCGGTCGTGCCCGCGTGAAGTTGTACAAGGGGCGCGCCACCGCAGTCAGCGCCACCTCTCCGCTCTCGCTCTACGACACGAAGCTGGCGAGCTTCGCGATGAGCGGCTACGACGTCACAGCCGCGCGCGGGTTCATCGATCTTTTTGGTCTGCCCATGAAGGTACGGGGCTTGCGGCAGGGCACGAAGGGCAAGCGGGGCTAGCAGGGCCGAGCGGGCGAGCAAGACAGTCAGTCGTAGGGCCGGACTTCAGTTCGGCCGCTGCTCGACGCTGCCCGTGTCAACTCCAGCTGCGCCCGTGTCCCAATTCAGGACACTCCAGCCCCTTTGGGGACAGTCCCCGATTGTGGCAGTTCTTACTGCCACCCCTGCAGTTGCTCGAGCACGATCCGGGTCATGGCGGCAATCCACTGCGGCCGATCGTTGAGGCACGGCACGAGCTGCAGGGTCTCGCCACCGGCGGCCTGGAACTGCTGGAGCCCGACGTATCCGATTTCGTCGATCGTCTCCAGGCAGTCGGTAACAAAACCTGGACAAATCACCATGATGTGTCGAAGCCCGGCCTGTGCGAGCTCGACGAAGGTGTCGTCGGTGTTCGGAAGCAGCCACGGCTCCCGGCCGGCGCGGGATTGATACGCCATCACGTAGCTGCCTTCCTTCCATCCGGCCCGTGCGGCCAGCGACCTCGCGGTCGCTTCGCAATGCGACGCGTACGGATCGCCGCTATCGACGAAGGCTTGCGGGATGCCATGGAAGGAAATGACGACCTTCTCGGGCGGCCGCGGGCGTGACGTCATCGCCTCGCGAACCGACTCGGCGAGTGCCTCGACATACGCCGGATGGTCGTAGTAGGGCGGGACGACCCGGAGCGACGGCACGAACCGCAGCATCGCCAGTTGCCTGAACACTTCGTCGTAGGTTGATGCCGTCGTTGGGCCCGCGTACTGCGGGTACATCGGGAACAGCAGCAGCCGGTCCGCCCCCCACTCCCGCAATTCCTGCACGGCCGACGCGATCGATGGACTGCCGTAGCGCATACCCAGCGCGACCTTGAATCGTCCCGGATCCTGCCGATTCAGGTCGGCTTCGAGGGCGCGCGCCTGCGCCCGCGAGGTGACGAGCAAAGGCGAGCCGGCAGGAGTCCAGACCCGTTGATAGAGCGCCGCCGAGCGGCGAGGCCGACGTGGCAGGACGAGCAACCGGAGGATGAACCACCAGAGCACCCGGTTGCGCTCCACGACGCGAGGGTCGCCCAGAAACTCGCGGAGGTATCGTCGAAGCGCCGCCGGCGTCGGCGCATCCGGCGTGCCGAGCTGCGCGAGCAGCACGCCAATCCGGCGATCGTTCGTATGCGGGTGTGGTGCGTCCAGACGAGGCTCCCGAAGCAGGCAGTGACAATCCGACGACCCTTTCCCTATCATATCCGGCGTGTCGCAGCCCCTGGCCGTCGTGACTGGCCCTGCCATCTCCGACGTCCCATGAAAGTCGTCACGGTGGTCGGCGGCGGCTTCTCGGGGCTCGCGACGGCGTACTACCTGTCGCACGCGGGATTCCCTGTCGAGATTCTCGAGAAGACCGACCGGCTCGGCGGCCTCATCTCGACCGTTCAGACGCCCCACGGTCCCGTCGAAACCGCGGCAATCGGGATGAAGAACTCGGCGCGCGTCGACGCCGTGTGCCGGGATCTCGGACTGCGGATGCTGTGTTCAAACGGCTCGGCAAGCCGCGCTGGGTACGTCTACCGGCAGCGCCCGAGACGGTGGCCCCTCGGCCCCGGCGAATCGCTCGCCATGGTCGCGCGGTTCGCGACCGCGGCCGCACGGGGCTCGCGGCGCCCCCGGCCCCTCGAAACCGTCGAGCAATGGGGTGCGCGCGTGCTGGGTCGCGGGGCCACCCCCTGGCTCCTCGGCCCTTTCCTGCAGGGCAGATACGCCGCGGATCCCGCCTCCCTGAGCGCGTCGCTCCTGTTTGGCAATGGAGAGCCACCCACCCGGCGTTCACCGAAGGGCGTTGTGGCTCCCGTCGGAGGCATGCAGCAGCTCATCGAGGCCCTGGCGGCTCACCTGCTGGCGCGCGACGTCACTATCCGGCTGAATACGCCGGTCAGGCTGAATGGCTCGACGCCCGCGGTCATCTGCACCTCAGCGTGCGATGCCGCCGACATCCTCGGTGATGCAGCACCGCTTGCCAGCCGGGCCCTCTCGACGATCGACATGCTCCCGCTGGTCCGCGTCACGGCCTTCTACGCTGACGAGGAAACGCCTCAGCGGGGGCGCGGGATCCTGTTTCCGCGGGGGGGAGACATCCGCGCGCTCGGCGTGCTCTTCAGCACGAACATCTTCCCCAACCGCGAAGGGCTGTACTCCGAGAGCTGGATTTACGGAGGCGCGGGGGATCGGGATGCCGTACACCTCTCCGAGGATGATCTGGGGACGCTGATGGATCGTGACCGGCAGTTGTTGTGCGGTCGGCCGGCCACTCCCGTCGCGCGATTGGTACACCGCTGGCGCGCGGCACTCCCGCACTATGACCTGCAGCTCGAGGCCGTGCGGGCGCGCGGCCTGGACCTGCCACGGGGCGTCTTTCTCGTGGGGAACTACGTGGGGGGCATCGGCGTGCCGATGCTGCTCGAGCAGGCCGCTTCCACCGCGACCCGGGTACGCGAGATGGCGTAATCGCGTGAGGAGGAAGCTCGATGTTTCGTCACCGCGATCCTGAGGTCCTCGTCGTCGGCGCCGGTCCGGTCGGTCTTGTCGCGGCCGTATTCCTGCAGCAGTACGGTGTCCGTGTCGAGATCGTCGACATGCACCAGCGGACGACCCAACACAGCTACGCCCTCGCGATCCACCCGCGCACGCTCCGGATTCTCGACCAGGCAGAACTTTCCGAAGGGCTGATCGGCGCGGGGCGCAAGCTGACGAAGGTCGCCTACTACGAAGGACGGGAGAGGCGCGCCGAGATCGACTATTCGGCCCTCGCCTCCAAGCATCCGTATCTCCTCGTCGTCCGCCAAAGCCTGCTGGAGAGGGCCGCGGAAGAGGCGCTCCGCCGGCAGAAGCTCAAGGTCCTCTGGGGACACCGGCTCCAGTCCCTCGCCGTGGACGGCGCAGCCATCCGGGCGGAGGTCGCCAAGCTCGACCAGGTGGCGACCGGCTACCCCGTCGCGCGAACCGAGTGGCTCGTGGCGCGAAGCGAGACGATCCGGCCGGCCTATGTCATCGGCGCCGACGGGTACAACTCGGCCGTCCGGCGGATGGCTGGCATCGACATGGCCGAGCACGGCCGCGGCCAGGTCTTTTCGATCTACGAGATCGAGGCGACGGGCGATCTTCCCGCAGAGGTGCGCGTCATTCTCGATCCCGATCTGACGAGCGTCTACTGGCCCCTCGAGGAGGGGCGATGCCGCTGGGGATTCCAGATTCAGGACGCCTCGGAACACGAGGCATCGATGGAGCGGCTCGAGCAGCTGGTCACCGCGAGGGCTCCCTGGTGGACGGCGCGGCCGATCCAGATTTACTGGTCGACGCTCGCGCTATTCGAGGGACGCCTCGCGCGGAGCCTCGGCACTGGAGGCATCTGGCTCGCCGGGGACGCCGCGCACCAGGCGGCTCCGGTCGGCGTCCACAGCCTGAACTCGGGGCTGGTCGAAGCGCGCGAACTGGCAGCGCGCATATCGGCAATCCGGCGCGCGTGGGAAGCGCCGTCGCGTCTGGAGGAGTTCGCGACCGAGACGCACGAGGCGTGGCAACGGCTCCTCGGCGCAGATCGGACGGTGCGCGCACTTCCGGGGGCGGACCCGTGGGTCCGGCAGTCCGCCGAGAGGATCGTCTCCTGCATTCCTGCTTCGGGAGACGATCTCGAACCGCTGCTGGAGCAGATCGGCCTCACAATCGGACGGTAGCGCGACTGACCACGGTGCGTGCGGAGGCGCGGACGCTTGACTCGCGCGAGGCGCGATAGTACAAACCGGCCACTTTCACAAACGGGGACACGGCTTGGCCCAGACCGAAGCAGAACTGCTTGACAACCCCGTCGCCGGCCAGCCGACGCTGATTCTCCGCTCTCCCGATTTCCATTCCATCACCGAAGCCGTTGCGGAGCCGGTCGAGCGGCCGGCGCCCATTGGCTGGTGGCTCTTCTTCATCCCCTCCCTGGCCCTCCTCGGCCTTCTGGGCATGGCGATCTCGTGGCTGTTCTGGGAGGGAATCGGCGTCTGGGGCCTCAACGTCCCCGTCGGCTGGGCGTGGGACATCACGAACTTCGTGTTCTGGGTCGGCATCGGGCACGCCGGGACGCTCATCTCGGCCATCCTGTTCCTCTTCCGGCAGAAATGGCGCACTTCGATCAACCGCGCGGCGGAGGCGATGACCATCTTCGCGGTCATGTGCGCCATGACGTTCCCCGGGATCCACGTCGGACGGGTCTGGGTCGCTTATTTCATGTTCCCGATCCCGAACCAGATGGGCGTATGGCCCAACTTCAGGAGCCCGCTTCTCTGGGACGTGTTTGCGGTCAGCGTGTACGGAACCGTCTCGGTCCTGTTCTGGTACGTCGGCCTGCTCCCGGACCTCGCGATGATGCGCGATCGGGCAAAGACCAGCATCCGGAGGTTCGCCTACGGTTTCTTCGCCCTCGGATGGCGTGGCTCCGTGCGGCAATGGCACCACTACGAGATCGCCTATCTCGTCCTCGCCGCCCTTGCGACGCCGCTGGTCCTGTCGGTGCACTCTGTCGTCTCGATGGACTTCGCTGTTTCAGTGATTCCCGGATGGCATACGACCATCTTCCCGCCGTACTTCGTCGCGGGCGCGATCTTCTCAGGCTTCGCCATGGTGCTGACGCTGATGGTGATCTGCCGCAAGGCGTTCCGCCTCGAGCACATCATCACGCTCCGCCACTTCGACTACATGGCGAAGATCATGCTCGTGACGGGCACGATGGTCGGCTACGCCTATGCCATGGAGTTCTACACCTCCTGGTACAGCGGCAACCCCTACGAGTTCTTCACGTTCCGGAACCGCGCGCTCGGACCGTACGCCTGGGCCTACTGGATCATGATCTCCTGCAACGTGATCAGCCCTCAGATCTTCTGGTCCAAGAAGGCGCGGACGAGCATCCCGATCCTGTTCGTGGCCTCGATCGTCGTGAACATCGGCATGTGGTTCGAGCGGTTCGTCATCATCGTGACGTCGCTGCACCGTGACTTCCTGCCGTCGTCCTGGGGCTACTTCACGCCCACGATCTGGGACGTGTCGTGTCTCGTCGGAAGCTTCGGGCTCTTCTTCACGATGTTCTGCCTGTTCGTGCGCTTTCTTCCGATGGTGGCTACCTCCGAAGTCAAGACCGTGCTGCCGCAGGCGGATCCGCATTGGCCGCACGGCCCCGAACGCGACGTCAGGGACCACGGGTCCGCAATGCCGGTCCGGGGGGGTCATCCCACTCCCGAGGGAGCCTCCTGATGGGGCTGCTCGTCAATCGGCTACCGTCGGGGCCCTATTACGGCATCCTCGCCGAATTCGCCACGCCGTCGGACCTCTACCACGCGTGCGAGCGCGTGCGTGACGAAGGGTTCACGCGGTGGGACGCACACACCCCGTTTCCCGTGCACGGCCTCGAGCAGGCCATGGGACTGCGGCGATCCCCGCTCCCCTGGATCGTGCTCGTCATGGGACTGGCGGGAGCCGCTGGGGGGTTCGGCCTTCAATGGTGGGTCCACGGGTCCGCTTACCCCCTCGTGATCAGCGGCAAACCGTATTTCTCCTGGCCCGCTTACATTCCGATCACCTTCGAGCTGGGCGTCCTGTTCGCCGCGCTCGGCGCCGTCCTCGGCATGCTCGGCCTGAACCAGCTCCCCATGCACCACCACCCGCTCTTCCGATCCAAGGTCTTCGAGCAGGTCACTGACGACGCGTTCTTCATCTCGATCGAGTCGTGGGATCCCCGGTTCGATCCGTCAGCCACCGGCAAGCTGCTGGAGTCGCTGGGGGCACGCAGCGTGGAGCTGGTGGAGTCCTGAATGTCCTCTGAACGCGACCACGTGGCGTTGCGACCCGAGCAGGCCACGATCCCGCCGGGACACTCGTGGAACCGCATTCCGGTCATCGGCGCAGGGTGCGCCGTGCTGGGCGCGGCAGCCTGTGCCTTGCTGGGCGCGTCGAATCCGAAGCAGTTCTTCTTCTCGTGGCTCGTCTCGTTCCTGTTCTTCCTGAGCCTGGCGCTCGGCGGTCTCTTCTTCGTGCTGATTCAGTACGCGACCCAGGGAGGATGGGGGATCGTGCTGCGACGCATCGGAGAGACGATCTTCGCACTGCTCCCCGTGATGGCAGTCCTTTTCCTGCCGTTGCTGCTCGGCCTGCGTGATCTCTACTCGTGGGCCGTCCCGGGAGCCGCTGAACACGATGCGCTGCTTCGCTGGAAGGCGCCGTACCTCAACGTGCCGTTCTTCCTGATCCGGGCGGCGGTTTATTTCGCAGTCTGGAGCTTCATGGCCCTCCTGTACTACCGCGGCTCGCGCGGTCAGGACGTCACAGGGGACCCGGCGGTGTCGGCCCGCCTGCGCCGCCTCGCCGGTCCCGCCATCATCGTCCTCGCGGTGACGCAGACGTTCGCCTCGATCGACTGGATCATGTCGCTCACGCCGCACTGGTATTCCACGATGTTCGGCGTCTACTTCTTCGCGGGCTCCTTCGTGGGGTTCATCGCGCTCCTGTCAATCCTTGCGGCGGCGATGCGCCAGGCCGGGCTTCTCGAGTCGGTGATCAGCGCCGAGCACCTGCACGATATGGGGAAGCTCCTCTTCGCGTTCACGTCGTTCTGGGCCTACATCGCCTTCTCACAGTTCTTCCTCATCTGGTACGCGAACCTTCCGGAGGAAACGATTTGGTACAGGGCGCGGCTCGAGGGGTCCTGGGAGGGGGTGTCGATCCTGCTGATGGCGGGCCACTTCGGGGTTCCGTTCTTTTACCTGATGGGGCGCGACGTCAAGCGGAGAGGATGGACCCTGGCGGTCGGCGGAGTGTGGCTCCTCGCGATGCACTTCGTGGACCTCTACTGGCAGGTCATGCCGACGCTCCATCCCGACGGGGTTCGTCCGTCACCGCTGGACGCGGCCGCGTTCATCGCCGTCGGCGGGTGCTTCGTGGCAGCGGCCGGCTGGCTCATGCGACGACAGGCGCTCGTCCCGCTGCGCGACCCGCGGCTTGCCGAGTCTCTTGCATTCGAAAACGCGTAAAGCGTAGAGTTTGCTCGGAATCGCACTCCTGCGCCGACAGCCCCACTTAAATTTCGGCGGAAGGCAGCGTAATATCGGCGGAGGATACCGGGGACGGTCCCCGATAGCGTACGGGTTGGGGACTGTCCCCGACGACTAAAGAGGCAGGTGACCGATGAGGACGGAGCCGATCGTGCGCGCGACTGGGAAGAGGTTGTGGCTGGCAGCGGGGCTGGTCACGGTGTTGGTGTGGCCGGGCGTCGCCTTCGCCGCCGCGACGATCACCGGGACGGTCAACTTCGACGGGAAGGCACCCGCCCTCAAGCCCCTCGCCATGGACGCCGACCCCGTGTGCGCCAAGAAGCACACGTCCCCCCAGCCGAACGAGATGCTGGTCCTCGGCAGCGGCAACACCATGGGGAACATCCTGGTCTGGGTGTCGAAGGGGCTTCCGGCGGGCAAGACGTGGCCAGTTCCCAAGACTCCCGTGGTCATCGACCAGAACGGCTGCATCTACAAGCCGCACGTGATGGGGATCATGGTCGGTCAGACCTACAAGATCCTCAACTCAGACGGCGTCCTCCACAACATCCACACGCTGCCCAAGGTCAACCCGGCCTTCAACAAGGGCATGCCGCCGACCCTCAAAGAGGCGACGACGGTGTTCGAAAAGCCGGAGGAGGTCTTCCACATCAAGTGCGACGTCCACCCGTGGATGAGCGCCTACCTCGCGGTCTTCGTGCATCCTTTCTTCTCGGCGACAGGTACGGACGGGAAGTTCACGATCTCGGGCCTCGACCCGGGGACCTACGAGATCACCGCCTGGCACGAGAGGCTCGGGACGCAGACCGCCTCGGTCACGGTAGGCGGCAGCGACACGAAGACCCAGAACTTCAAGTTCACGCTCCCTGCGAAGTAGTGATCCGGAGACGAGCCGTATGAGCGAGCACGCAGCTGTCGCCGGACACAAACCGCACGCCTCGCACGAAGCCCATCACGAACCGCTGGGCTTCTGGCGCGCGTACGTCTTCTCCACGGATCACAAGGTCATCGGCATCCAGTACGCCGTCACGGGCCTGCTGTTCCTCTTCTTCGGCTTTTCGCTGATGATGCTCATGCGCTGGCAGCTCGCCTACCCGGGCGCTGCGTTGCCGTTGATCGGCGGCCTCCTGGGCGAGGCGCGCATGCCGGGCGGGACGATGCTCCCCGAGTTCTACAACGAGCTCGGAGCCATGCACGGCACCATCATGGTCTTCCTCGGCGTGGTTCCACTCGCCGTCGGAGGATTCGGGAACTTCGTGGTCCCGCTCCAGATTGGAGCCCCGGACATGGCGTTCCCGAAGCTGAACATGGCGAGCTACTGGTTCTTCTTCCTGGGCGGCGTGACGATGCTCGTCAGCTTCTTCGTCCCCGGGGGAGCCGCGCAGTCGGGGTGGACGTCCTACGCGCCGCTCTCGGTCATCGCGGGCACGGGCCAGACGATGTGGCTCATCGGGATGATCTTCCTGATCACCTCGTCGCTGCTCGGCGCAATCAACTTCATCACGACCATCATCCAGCTGCGCGCGAAGGGGCTGACGTTCATGCGTTTCCCCTTCTTCGTCTGGGCCCAGTTCGTCACGGCCTTCCTCCTGCTCATGGCGTTCCCGCCGCTCGAGGCCGCGGGGGTCATGCAGCTGATGGATCGCGTGGCCGGCACGAGCTTCTTCCTGCCGAGCGGCCTCGTGGTCAGCGGCCAGGTGCTCCAGAACGCCGGTGGAGGCAACCCGCTCCTGTGGCAGCACCTGTTCTGGTTCCTGGCGCACCCGGAGGTCTACGTCCTGATCCTGCCTGCGATGGGCATCGTGGCCGAGATCATCGCGAACAACACGCGGAAGCCGCTCTGGGGCTACCGGTCGATGGTCTACTCGCTCATCTTCCTGGGCTTCATGTCGTTCATCGTGTGGGCGCACCACATGTTCATGACCGGGATGGGGACGGCGATGGCGGCGTTCTTCCAGACGACGACGATGATCATCTCCATCCCGTCGGTCGTGATCCTCACGGCCCTGATCATCTCGCTCTGGGGGGGCTCGATCCGGTTCAATACACCGATGCTCTTCGCCACGGCCTTTCTCCCGATGTTCGGCATCGGCGGCCTCACGGGGCTTCCGCTCGGGCTGAACGTGGCCGACATCCCGCTTCACGACACCTACTACGTCATCGCCCACTTCCACTACGTCGTCGCGCCGGGGACGATCTTCGCCCTCTTCGCGGGCATCTACTACTGGTACCCGAAGGCCACAGGGCGGAAGATGAACGAAACGCTCGGGGTGATCCACTTCGTGGGCTCGTTCGTCTGCATGAACGTCGTCTTCATGCCGATGTTCTGGGTCGGGCTGGCAGGTGTCTCGCGGCGACTGTATGACGGTGGGGCGGCCTACCAGTTTGCTCAGCCCGTGCTCCACCTGAACGTCGTGTCCTCGTGGGGCGCGTGGATCATGGCGCTGTTCCAGATTCCCTTCATCTTCAATTTCTTCTGGAGCATCCGGAACGGCGAGCAGACCGACGACAACCCCTGGCAGGCCACGACGATCGAGTGGGCGGCTCCCTCGCCTCCGCCGCACGGCAATTTCCTCGAGGTCCCGCAGGCGTACCGCGGGCCCTACGAATACAGCGTTCCCGGCGCGGCCAAAGACTTCGTGCCGCAGTACGAGGCCTGATCCGAGATGGAAATCCCCTACACCGTCGAACTACGCCGCGACACCGGCCTGAACAACGGCAAGATCGGCATCTGGCTGTTCCTGGCCTCGGAAGTCATGCTGTTCGGGGCCCTGTTCGCGAGCTACATCCTCATCAGGACGGGAGCGCCGGTCTGGCCGCGGGGCGACACGGTGCTGGACGTCCCGATGGCCACGTTCAACACCATCGTGCTGATTTCCTCGTCGGTCACGATGGTCATGGCCTGGGCGTCGCTGATGCGGCGGAAGTTCGGGACCTTCCGCATCTATATGGGAGCGACGATCCTGCTCGGGGCCGTCTTCCTCGTGGTCAAGTACTTCGAATACGGTCACCATTTCCGCACCGGAGAATTCCCCAGCCATAGCAACTTCCTCGCGCTCTACTTCACGTTGACAGGCCTGCACATGCTGCACGTGGCCGGCGGGATGGCGGTGAACGCGTACTTCTGGGGCCCTGGCGCGAAGCTCTGGGAGACGAACCCGGAGTGGTTCACCAATCGCGTCGAGCACGCGGGCCTCTTCTGGCACTTCGTGGATCTGGTCTGGATCTTCCTGTTCCCGACCCTCTATCTCCTCTAGGCGAGCGCCCATGACGAGCGATCACGCGGATCACGCAGTCGACATCGACAAGCACGTCAGGATCTACATCACGGTCTTCGTCGCGCTCCTGGTGCTGACGATCGTCACGGTGGCGATCTCCCGCTTCCACCTGCCCGTCCACCAGGCCGTGACGATCGCCCTGATCGTGGCGACCATCAAGGGATCGCTGGTGGCGTGCTACTTCATGCACCTGATTTCCGAGAAGAAGCTGATTTACGCGGTCCTCGCGCTGACCGTTGTCTTCTTCATCGCGCTGCTGGCGCTTCCCGTCGTCACCGTCCACAACGGCTTCTGGATTCACTGATGAACCTGCGGACGGTCCACGCCGTGCTGATCCTCCTCTCCGCGATCCTCGCGGTGCTGTTCGGGATCTGGTGTCTGGGTCAGTACTGGCGGCAGGACGGTGCTGTCAGCCTGGTCGCGGCCATCACGGCGTTTGCCGTCTCCTGCGGCCTGGTGGTCTACGATTCGTGGTTCCTGCGCAAGACGAGGACGCTCAGATGAATGGCCTGGCACACTCATCCGAGAGGTTGGCGTCTGCGCTCAGGCTGATCGTCGCCACGATGTCAGCCCTGATGATCGGCGGAAGCGCGACCGTCCTCGCCTGCCCGGTGTGCTTCGGCGCGGAAGAGAGCCCGCTCATCGACGGGGCCAAGCTCGGGGTAATAGTGCTGGTGGTGATCACGCTTGCGGTGCAGGGCGGCTTCGTGGGCTTCTTTCTCTACCTTCGCAAGCGCGCGAAGCAGGTGGCGGAGCTCGAGCTTGAAGACGAGTGGTTGGATCTCCAACGAGGGTCGCGATCATCATGACTGAGTGGCTGGGACTCCCGGCGCTCGCCGCAGTGAATGGCGGGCAGATCGACAGCCTGATTGGCTGGACGCACATCTTCATGTTCGTCCTGTTCGTCGGGTGGGGGGGCTTTTTTACCTACTGCCTGGTCCGATTCCACCGTTCACGGAATCCGGTGGCGGACTACAAGGGGGTCACGTCGCACACGTCGACCTACCTCGAAGGCGGTGTCGCCATCGTCGAGGCGATTCTGCTGCTCGGGTTTTCCATCCCGATCTGGGCCTCGAAGGTCGACCACCGTCCCCCGGAGAACGAAGCGCTGGTCGTTGAGGTCACCGGCGAGCAGTTCGCGTGGAACGTCCACTATGCCGGCCCCGACGGCCACTTCGGCCGCACGGACATCACGAAGATCGACCTCCAATCGAACCCGCTGGGGCTGGATCGCACTGACCCGGCCGCCAAAGACGACGTCACCACCGTCAATCAGCTGTACCTGCCGGTCAACAAGCCGATCATCGTGAAGCTCAGAAGCAAGGACGTCATCCACAGCTTCGGCGTGCCGGAGTTCCGCGTGAAGCAGGACGCCGTGCCCGGCTTGACGATCCCGATCTGGTTCATCCCCAACGTCACGACGGCCGAGATGCGCGCCAAAACCGCGAATCCGGAATTCCAGTACGAGATCGCCTGCGCGCAGCTCTGCGGCCTGGGTCACGCCCACATGCGGGGATTTGTCACCGTCCTCGGTCCCGACGAGTTCCAGAAGTGGATGGACGAGAAGGTCAAGGAGTCGGTCGAGGCCGAGTCCAACCCGTTCCAGTAGTGCAAAGTGCGGAGTGCAACGTGCAAATGGAGTGAGGGGTGGAAAGTTGTGAGTGGGAGCTGAGAATACCCGCCATTACCCACTGCTCACTCCAACACTCGACTTAGCGCTTCGCACTTGCCGCTTAGCATCTAACCGAACATCTTCGCCATCCGCATCCGCGCGGGAGCCCCCGCGAACCCTCAAGGGCCTGCCCTCGTCTAATATGTCGTGTGACGCCATATCGAGGGACGACATATTCATGAGCCGTCGTTCCCGCACCGGACCGGACGTATGCCCCAGAGCCGAGATCCCCATTCCTTGCTGCCGCTGACGCCCGCGTTATTCCATGTGCTGGTGGCACTTGCGGACGGTGAGACGCACGGCTACGCGATAATGAAAGAGGTCGAACGGCTCACCGATGGCGCCGTCCGGCTCAGCACTGGAACCCTGTACGGCATCATCAAGCGGCTACTCGCCGAGGGCCTGATCAGGGAGGCCCGGCCGGGCGGCGATGCCCGCCGGCGGAGATATGAGCTCACCCGTTTCGGCACCGACGTCGCACGGGCCGAAGCTCGGCGCCTCGAACAGACCCTGACGCTCGCGCGTCGCAAGGCGCTCTTCAGAACCTAGCTCGGCGTCCCATGTCTCGATCCGAGCGACTCTTCCGCGCTCTCCTGCGGCTCTTTCCGGCCGAGTTCCGCGGCGACTTCGGAGACGAGATGACGCAGACATTCCGCGAGCACCGACAGGACGTACTCGCACGGGGGGGAACAATGGCGCTTCTGGCTTTGTGGCGCGACACGATCCGCGGCATCGTCGCGACAGCGCCTCGCGAGCATCTCGATGTGCTTCGGCAGGACGTGCGGTACGGCATTCGCAACCTCCGTCGCAGCGCCGGATTCACGGCGGTCGCGATTGCGGCGCTTGCGATCGGCATCGGCGCCAACACGGCCGTGTTCAGCATCGTCGACGGCGTCCTGTTCAAGGCCTTGCCCTATCCCAATCCCGAACAGCTCGTCGTTGCGTTCGAATCACTCGGCGGACCGCTCGACAGGAGCGGATTCTCCCCACCTGATTTCGAGACGCTGCGACATCATGCGACGTCGTTCACGGATCTCGCCGCGTACCGGAACGTGAGCTACGAGCTGTCCGGGATTGGGCAGTCCGTCCGAGTGAAAGCCGCAAAGGTGACGCCCGAGCTCTTTTCCGTGCTCAATGTCAGTCCGGCGCTGGGGCGGACGCTGACACAGGAGGACGACACCACGAACGCCGCGGTGGTGGTCCTGGGTTTCGGCACCTGGGCTGGCGTGTTTGGCCGCGACCCGAACGTGATCGGCCGGACGATTGCGCTCGATCGCCGGCCCTACACGATCGTCGGCGTCATGCGTGAGCCGTTCACGTTTCCGCCTCGCGGCCCGGCCGTGAATGGCGAGCCGGCGGCGCTGCTCGTTCCAATGTCTTTCACGCAGTTCGAACGCGAGGCATTCGGCAGGATGTACAACAGCAGCGTCGTCGGCCGATTGAAGCCGGGCGTCACGCTCGACGCGGCGCGCAGCGAGATCCGCGTCGTTTTGAAGCGGGTGATCGAGGCCTACCCACCGCCGCTCAGAGAATTCAGCCAGCACGTTCAGATCCCCGTCGGCCCCTTCGACGAAGAGATCGTCGGAAGCAGCCGCCGCCTCTTGCTGCTGCTGATGGGCGCGGTGGCGGTTGTGCTGCTCATCGCCTGCGGGGACGTCGCGAATCTCATGCTGATGCGCACAGGCGGTCGGCAGCGCGAGCTTGCGATTCGCTCCGCGATGGGCGCCAGCCCGGCTCGCGTCGTCCGGCAGCTCCTCACGGAAAGCGTCGTGCTCGCCGTGCTGGGCACGGCTTTGGGACTCCTGCTCGGGTATTGGGGAATGCGCGTGTTCCAGTCGCTCGCGGGCACGACACTGCCGCGCGCCGAGTCAATCGTCTTCGATTGGAGAGTCGTGCTGTTCACGGCGTTCCTCGGGCTGGTGACGCCGCTCCTGTTCGGGCTACTTCCGGCGCTGCGCACCGCCGGCGCAGCGGCGTTCGCCGGGCTCAAAGAAGGGGCATACTCCACGGCCGGTGTGGGCCGCCAGCGTCTGCTCCGAGGTCTGGTCGTCGCGCAGTTCGCGCTGGCGCTGATGCTCTCGGTTGCCGCTGGGCTCTTCGTACGCAGCTTCCTTCGTGTGCTGGCCACGGATCCGGGCTTCACGGTGGATCACGTCGTCAACACGATCACCACCCTTCCCGCTGGCCGCTATTCGAACGGCCAAATGGTCAAGGCGTTCTACGAGCGGGCGGTAAGCGCGGCACAGCAGATTCCGGGCGTTGTTCACGCAGGCGCGAGCACGGATCGTCCCCTTGCCATTCGCGAGCGTCGCGCTTGCACGCCGGATCGAAGCGCGCGGCCGGCACCCTCGCTCAGCCGCCTGGTCGCGGCCACATGGACGGTGGGCCGCTACTTCGAAGCCCTTGGGATTCCCTTGAAACGGGGACGATTCTTCACGGAGGCCGACGAAAAATCGGGACAGCCTGTCATCATCATCAGCGAGACGCTGGCTCGAGACGTGTGGGGTGACGCCGACCCAGTCGGGCGGCAGATCAAGTGGGGAATCGAGATCTCTCAGGCGCCGTGGATGACGGTGGTCGGCGTGGTCGGCGACATCAAGCAAGGTCCGCTCGATGCCGACACGCTGCCTCTCGTGTATGAACCGCTCGTGCAGGAGGTGCCCGACGAGATGCGCGGCGTGATCCTCCCGTTCTACAGCGAGGTCAGTCTCGTCACCCGCACGGCAGGCAGCGTCGAGCCGACGATCTCCGCGCTTCGGGCCTCGCTGCAGCGCGCCGATCCGGCGCTGCCCGTCGCGAAGACCGAAGAGCTCGCCGAGATCGTGAAGGACTCGGTTCAACCGCGGCGTTTCAGCATGAGCGTCGTCGCCGCGTTCGCGATCGTGGCGCTTGGCCTGGCAGCCATGGGCATCTACGGCGTGCTCGCGAACGTCGTTCTCGAACTGACCCGTGAGATTGGCCTTCGCGTTGCGCTGGGGGCGACAAGGGGCGACGTGCTCTGGCTGGTATTCAGACGGGCGCTGGCCATGGCGGCGGCCGGTGTGGTGATCGGCACCGCCGGTGCACTGGCGATCACGCAGGTCATGGCTGGTCTCCTATACCAGATCAGGCCGACCGATGCGGTCACGTTCCTCGGAGCGGCGCTGCTGCTCGCGGGGCTCGCGGCTGCTGCCAGCCTCATCCCGGCCTGGCGGGCAACGCGGGTGGACCCGGTCGTGGCGCTACGCGCGTGAAGTGCTAAGTGTGAAGTGCAGAGTGCCAAGCCGGCCCCTGCTCACTTCTCACTTTGCACTCCACTCAGCACTTGGCACTTAGCCGAACATCTTGGGAGTCGGCATACGGGCCCGGATCCGCTCGAGCTCTTCGACCGTGACTCGGCTGATGGCGTTCTTCCGGCAGGAGTCCTCGACGGCCCTGACGACCATTCCCCGGACGAACGCAGGGATTTTCTTCATCCGCTCGGCAGCGGCATCGTCCCACGCGATCGTCGGTGACGAGTCGGAGCCGTACTCGATCGAGGCAGGCCCGCGCCTTCCTGCGCCTGTGGCACGGAGCGTCAACAGGGGGGAGCCCGCGAACCTGCCAGGGATGTGCGTGCAGAGCGGATCCTCGGCCATCACGTCGCCGGTCATCCCGTACGCCCGCGCGCGACAGCCCCCGCAGTGCGCGTTCATCTCACACTCCCCGCATCGCCCGCCGAGCGAAGCGCGGCGGCGAATGTCGGTGAACAACGCCGAGGACGTCCAGAGCTCCGCGAGGCTCGAGTTGCGAAGAGTGCCCGCGAAGACCGGAAGGTAAGGGCAGGGCGTGACATCGCCGTTCGGCCTGATCCCCATGTAATGCGTGCCCGCGGGGCACCCGCCGGCCCCTCCCGAATAGATCCTGATCGGCGACGAATCGCCGTCGGCCGGGACCGGGTCAGCGCTGCCGCCATGCTCCAGAACGGTCTTGATGTAGTGTGGCGCGCACTTCGCGTTCACGAGCATGCGGTCCTTGTACTTCCGCTGGATCAAGTAGAGAGCGGAAAGCACCTCGTCGTACTGCGCCGGAGTCATGTCCGACACGAACTGCCCGCGCCCCGTCGGCACGAGGAAGTAGAGGTTCCACACCTTCGCGGCGAGCCGATCGTGCGCGAAATCGGCGATCGCTTCCAGCTCGCCGAGATTGTGCGAGCCGGCGGTCGTCTGCACGATGAAGGGAAGGCCGGTGCGGTTGAGGATTGCCGCCCCCTCGACCGTGTTCTGCCACGCGCCGCGTACCTTCCTGAAGCGGTCGTGGCGATCGGGATCGAGCGCATCGAGCGAGAGTGAGAGTCCCCGAGCTCCCGCCTCCGCCAGGCGCCGGGCGACGTTCTCGCTGATGCGCACGCCGTTGGTGCCGACAACGACCCACAAACCACGGTCGGACGCACGACGGACGATCTCGAGGATGTCGCGGCGCAGGAGCGGCTCGCCGCCTGTCAGGATCGTCAGGCACTCAGGCGCGAACCCGGCGATGTCATCGATGACCTTGAAGCACTCCTCGGTGCCAAGCTCGCTCCGATCGGCAAAGTTCTCCGTGCCCACCAGCGGCGTGCCACCGGCATCGAGGTAGCAATGCTCACAGGCGAGGTTGCAGCGGTACGTGAGGTTCCAGGAGACGACGTAGGGGCGCGAGAATTCTGAACTCAAGACTCAAGACTCAAAGCTACATCCCGAAGAACTCGCGGGCCGCGTCGAGGATCGTCTCGTCCACTTCAAGGGCGCCCCGCTCTTTTGCGAATCTCTCGATCCCGGTCCGCGCCATGGGGCGGACGAACTCGGGAATATTCGCGAGCCGTGCTTCGGCACCAGACGTCCACGGGACGGGGAGGGGTTCTGCAGGACGCGCCTCGCCGCCGGCGGTCGCCGGAATCATCGCGCCGAACGGACACTTGGTGCCTGACTCCCCGGCCTTTGCTGCGGCGCCGGCAGGGCCCGCCTCCGCTGCAGCATCGGCAGGGCCGATTCGCACGCCAAGCGACTGGACGACCTGCGTCTCGTATGCGTTGGTGAGCATCGCGATCTCGTAGCCACACTCGGGGCACGAGTAGACGACCGAGAGCGAACCGCGCTCTGGCGGACCGACGGTCTGGAGCTTCATCGGGCTGTCGCAGGGGACACACAGAAATTTCATCGCAGGCTGTCCAGGAGTTGTTGCGCCACGTGGTCGAGCGCCTGGCCAACGGGCGTGTCGGCCAGTTGCGTGAAATCGATCCCCTGATCGCAGTGCCGTGCCAGCTCTGGATCGAAAGGTACCGTCCCGAGGCAGGGGATTGCCAGAATCGACGTGTCCGGGGACGCGAAGAGTGGCCTGATCGCGTTGCAATCGCGGCAGTAGTAGCCGCTCATGTTCTCGACGTACCCAAGGACGCGATTGGGGCCCTTCGACAGCGCGGCCACCGAGCGGGAGACAACGCCACGTGCCACTTCGGACGGGATGGTGACGAGAAGGAACGACGTGCGCGGCCCGAGAAAGTCAGCGTATTGGACAGTGCGCTCGGCCCCGGGCGGCAGATCGAACAGCAGCAGATCGAGCGACCCCCACTCGAACGACCGGAGGATCTCGCCGAGCAGCGCGAATTCCCTCGTGGCGCGCCACGTGTGCGACTCTCCCTGCGCGGCGCTCTCGAAGTCGAGCGCCTCCGTCTCCGGGACCAGCGAGCCCATCGAGAAGACGCCGATTCCGTTGCTGGCCCGCGGGAGCGCGACCTTCTGGCTGCCCGGAACGAACAGCGCACCCTGAACACCTGCCATGCGCGCCTGTGAGGGGCCGTTGAAGTCCGCGTCGAGGATAGCGATACGAAGCCCACGCGCTCGCAACGCGCCTGCAAGATGCAGCGTCAGCGTGCTCTTGCCGACTCCCCCCTTGCCGGAGCCGACGGCCACGAGATGGCGCACCCCGGCAAGCCCGTCGGTGATGCGCGCCCGCTGCTCGGCAACCTGCTCGAGGACCTTGGATCCTCCGTCGCCGACGATGTCGTGGTAGCTCTTCATCGCGCCGTGTCGCAGGCTCGCGTGCCCTTATTTCTTCTTTCCGGTGAAGGTTCCTTCGCCGAGGTCGCCGAGCGTCACTTTTCCCTTCATCGCCGACGTGTCCGCCGTGCCGGTATAGGTCACAGTCACGGTGCTGCCCTGGAAGGACGTGGTGAAGCCGAACGTGATGGCGTTGCCCTTGATCGTCCCCGTCACTTTCTGCTCGCCAAAGACCTGTGACGAGTAGTTACCGGTCAGGGTCTCGCCGTCCTGCTTGAACTCGACACTCGGATTGCCGGTGCCGGCCGAGGTTTCGACGGTCAAGGCCCAGTTCCCGGAAACATCGACCGGCTTGTCCTGCCCTGCGGCGTCAGCAAGGACCGGCACGGCGAATCCGAAGCGGAAGACCAGGGCGAATGTCACGAGCAAGGCGAGGCGCTTCATGGCTGGATTATAGCGGTGCCCCGGCGGGGATGTTTCAGGCGACGCCCCTGGTTGGGGCGAGCGTCAGCGAGCCGTCCGAGTTGAGTGGCTGGCGGCACGCCCAGGCGATCGGGTGGCGTTGTCCCTTCACCTCGAGCTCGGCCTTGAGTCGAAGCCCCTTCCAATCCGTGCCCCTGGGAAGGGGAAGCATGGCCTGCCGGACGCCCCGGGTCATCGGGTATCCCGGATCTACGCATCCGCTGACGCTGATCGTCCCGTCCTCGCTGAACACGGTGAGGCGAAGCGCCCCGGGCACACACGCGACCCCATCGTTCACCAGCCCGATCACGAGGCCGGGATGCTCTTCCTTCTCGTAACGCCAGATCCACGAGGGCCGGACGCGGTAGCCGATGCGCCGCGCGGCGCGGTCGAACGTTTCGGGGCGCTTCTCGTGAACCGAGCGGAGGCTCTTCGCGGAGATGTTGTGGAAGTTCCAGAGCGACCAGTAGTTCGCTCCCACGTCCATGACGTGCTCGAGGATGTTCGCGGTGTGGTCGAGGCCATCGTCGGACAGAAGGCGTGAGGGATCCCCGGGCATGCCGGCTTCGCAGATGGCAGCGGCCCACGGAGGACGGTTGCTCAGCGGCTCGATCTGTTCGTTCTCGATGAAGATGGTGTCGGTGCGTATCCAGTTGTGGGATCGCACCGTGCGATCCAGCAGCTCGGAATTGCCCACGCGGCTGAAGTCGGGCTGTGTGTTGGTCACCAGCGGCGTCTTCGTCCAGGCCTCCAGCTGTGCCTCGAACATCTGCATCCACGTCTTCTCGGCCACCACATCGTCCGGGAAGGGGTGGCCTTCGTACGGCCACGTGTGTCCCTCTCCCCAGAAGCCGTACATGAATGTGTCCATGTACTCAACCTGCGGATGACCGTTCAGTTCAACAGCGAGCAGGCCGTTCAGTTCCTTGAAAGCTGCCTGGTAATCGGGATGATCGTACCGAGGCATCTGGTTGAGCGGCTTGCGTCGCGGCTCGGGACTTTTCCGTTCCCATTTTCCTTTCAAGGCCACGTAGGGAACCTTCGCCATCAGGAACTCCGGCATGCCGGGATCCGGGTGATCGGGATTCTCGAGCATGACTCGGAATCCGATCCGCTTGCCATGGCGTTTGGCCACGTCGAACGCAACCTTCCAACCCTCGGGGAAATCCAGCTTGCCGGGACGCGTCTGGACGTCGCGCCAGTTGAGACGCACGTAGACTTTCTGCGCGAACGGGAGACTGATCAGGTCCTCGCAGTATTTCTCGAGCGAGTCAGCCTGTGTGCGCGGAGGCCAGTAGTCGCCGGACACGTAGACCGTGAGGCCCATCCCGTAGTTGGAGACGACGTCGCTGGAGGGCGTCGTGGTCATGACCACGTTGCTGCCGGGCACCACTTCCTCTGGCGCGTACTGAGGGAAGGGGCCCTGGTAAAGACGATCCGGCACTGAGGGGCCTGAACCGAAGTCGTGCTTCTCCCAGTTGTGGGACGGCACGAAAGTCTGAGCCGTCTTCGATCCCAGGCCGACCGCAACGGTGGCGGCGCCGGCAGTGTAGAGGAAGTCTCGACGCTTCATGGCGGTGTACTCGCTGCCCAAGGACGGGTGGTATCGGCGATGATAGCCCGCATCAGGGCCGATCGGCCCGTAGGGTCCGCACGGCTGGACGCCAACCTGTGCCGACCCTTACACTCCTCTCGCACGATGTCCGGCCATCTCTCCCGACGTTCATTTCTGCTGGCCGGAGGTGCCGCGATTACGGCGACTGCCGTCGTCGCTGCCAGGGCCGGCCACCGCGACGCGAGGCCGCGCACACTGCTCGCGATCGGCGCACACTACGACGACTGCGTCTTCGGGATCCCGGGGATTCTGCTGCAGGCCGCGCATAATCGGGACCGGGTAGTAATCCTCAGCCTGATTGGCGACTACACCAATTGGCCGCCGGTCGCCGCACGCTCCCGCGCGCTCGTCGATCTGTCGGTGCAAATGGCTCATGAGCGTGGGATGGAGATGCGGTTCCTGCCATGGGCGAGCATGGGGTTCGAGCCGTCGCTCGAAACCAAGCGCGCGGTCGCCGCTGTCCTGGCCGAGGTCGAACCCGACGTCGCTTTCATCCTCTGGCCGCGCGATCGGCACCCCGACCACGAGGCGGCGAGCGCCATCTGCCACGCTGCGCTGCACCAGCCCGCGAGGCTGCTCGGACGCGACGAGGTCAAGACGCCCTCAGTCATCTACTGGTACGACAATGGTCCGGGCCACACCATCGGGTTCGAGCCCGACACGTACATCGATGTCACGGCGGAGTGGGACCGCGCGCGCGACTGGCTTGGTCGGTTGATGGCTTTCGTCAACAAGGAGCAATGGGACCCGGCCAGACCGGATCCGGCCATGGAGGCGAAGACGATACTCGCGCGGTATCGTGGCCTGGCGTGCGGCGCGGCGTACGCCGAGGCCTTGAAGTCCATGGGGCCCGTCGCTCGCGACGCCATCTGATCATCGGCGAGGAGTTGCTCCAGCACACCTGAGTACCTGTACCATCTAAGCTCTGCCGGGTGTTGAAGGAGACTGAGATAGGATGTCCAGCAGCAAGACGGAGCAACGTAATGCTGAAGACTGGCTCATCGTCTCACCGCTGGTTCCTCGGTGCGCTCGCGATCGCGGTCACGCTGCCCTCGTGCGGCCGCGGCACATCCCCGTCGGGCAGCGTACCCGCCGACACGGCCGCGCCGGCGCACGCCCCCGCTCCTGCTCCTGCTCCTGCTCCTGCGCCGCCGCCCCCGCCGCCGCGCGAGCTCACATGGAGCGGGAAGGTCGACATGGCGCTCTGGTCGTCGTTCCGGGTGAAGGCCTACCGCGCTGCCCTGCAGCAGACCACGCCGCCCACGCTCGCGATCCTGCGCATCCCGAGCCTCAAGCTCGAGGTGCCGGTCTACGACGGCACGACCGACGCGGTGCTCGACCTGGCGGCCGGCCGGATCGAAGGCACCGCCCTGCCAGGGACGACGGGGAACGTCGGCATCGCGGCCCACCGCGACGGGTTCTTCCGGGTGCTCAAGGACCTCAAGGAAGGCGATGCCCTGCTGCTCGACACGCCCGTCGCGGCCGAGCAGTACCGGGTGGAGTGGATCCGGATCACCACTCCGGACGACGTCAGCGTGATCGATCCGACCCCAAGTCCGGCCGTCACGCTCGTCGGCTGCTACCCCTTCTACCACGTCGGCTCGGCGCCGAAGCGTTTCATCGTGCGCGCGGTACCCGTGGCGGGATCGGCGCCGGGCAACTGACCCCCAGGATCGGTCACGTCCGGTCAGAACGGGTTCGAGAGCGCGCGGCGAATCTTGTCGCCGTAGGTCCGCCCGGATTGCAGGCGCTGCCCGGATTTCAGTTCGATGACGTACTGGCCGTGCGCGAGCGACCACAGCTGCGAGATACGCTGGACGTTCACGATGTGCGACCGATGAACGCGCAGAAAGTGCTCAGGGTCGAGGACGGCCTCAATCGCGTTCATCGGTACGTGCAGCAAATACGTCGTCTCGCCGGCATGCAGTTGCACGTAGTTCTGGAAGGCTTCGATCCGGTCCACATCGTCCACAGGCACGAAGACCGTCCGCTCGCCTGAGCGCACCGAGAAGCGCGTCAGCCGGCGCGGTGGATTCGCGATGGCGTCGAGCATTGCGACGACCTGGCGCGTCGTCTCGTCCTGCGGCTGTGTCCGGATCCGGTTGGCCGCCCGCCCGAACGCGAGGGCAAAGCGTTCCTCGGTGACCGGCTTGAGCAGGTAGTCGAGCGCGGCGATCTCGAATGCGCGGATCGCATACTGGTCGTGGGCGGTCACGAAGATCACCGCCGGCATGCGCTCCGGTCCGATCGCGTGGACGACGCCGAACCCGTCCATCCGCGGCATCTGCACGTCGAGCAGCACCAGGTCGGGCGTGCGGTCGCGGATCATCGCGATGGCCTCCCGCCCGTTCCGCGCCTCCGAGACGGACTCGACGCCTGCCTGGCGGGTGAGCAGCAACTTCAACCCTTCGCGCGCCAGCGGCTCGTCGTCCACCACGAGGACTTTCAGTTGCATGCGGCGTCCCCCTCCGCAGTCCGAAGAGGCAGCGTAATCGTGACGCGCGCGCCGTGTGGGACGGTATTCTCGGCACCGAGACTGGCGCTATCGCCATAGAGTCGCGCCAGACGGCTCCGCGTGTTGGCGAGCCCGATGCCCGGCTGCTCCAGGGGCGCCGCCTGCAGGCCTGGACCGTCATCCGACACGATCAGGGCGAGTAACCCATCGCGTCTGGTCGCGTTCACTTCGATCGTGACCGCCTCCTCGCTCTGCCCCAGGCCGTGACGAACGGCATTCTCGACGAGGGGTTGGAGCACCATGTGCGGCACGAGCGCGTCCGTGAGGGCAGGATCGGCTGCGATTCGCACCCGCAAGCGGTCCTTGAACCGGACTTCCTCGATCGACAGATAGAGGCGCAGGAACTCCAGCTCACGCCACAAGGGCACTTCCTGCGCGTCGACGTCGTCGAGCGCGACACGCAGCAGGTCTCCCAGCCGCGCGACCATCGCCTCCGCCTCGGCGGTCTTCCGCTGCTGGATGAGCACAACGATGGCGCCGAGCGTGTTGAAGAGAAAATGCGGCTGCAGCTGCATCTTGAGTGCGCTCAGCTGCGCCGCCGTCAGCTGCTGCGCAAGCTCGGACGCCTGCACCCTCAGCTCGAATGCCTCGCGTTCGCGGATCTTGGCGTTCTGCTGTGACCGGTACAGGGCCTGGAGCGCGATGACCGCCCAATACCGGATGGCGCCACCCTGCACGCCGAACGACAGCATCACTGCTATGCCCGCGGCCACCGACGGAGGCGGCGACGCGGCTGGAAACACGCGGAGCATCATCAGCAGCGGCGTCTCGATGGCGGTGGCCACGATCGAGAAGACGACGCTGAAGCACAGATGGAGGCCCGCGTAGCTGGCGCGCCGCTCGAGCGGCCACCGGTTTCCCAACCACAAAAGCGCCGGCGTGAGCGCGGCGCAGACGTACATGCCGGCCATCCAGCCGACGAAGACGTACTTCCAGGGGACGTACTCGCCTCGATACAGGCGGGGCACCGAGTCCTGAGTGATGTAGAAAAGCCCGGCGAGCGTCCATGCGAGCCAGAGTCCGGCAACCTGCCGGAATCGTTCGCGAACCGGGGGCGACACCACACGCCCATTTTGACGTGGGTCGCTCGAGACGGCGTTTCCTTTTGATGAAGCGGCCTTTTCGGGTGACGAAACGCGAGCGTGGGAGCCAGCTTCCCGTGCGGAAGGCTGTTCACGCCACTCCGCCTCGTGACGTTCATCGCTCGTTTCGACCTGTTCGAGCCCACAGACGGTCGGTCGGTCAAAAACACGTATCGGCGCAGCCCCCGCATGCGGACGATGAAGTCGTAGGGCCGAACTTCAGTCGGGCCGAACTTGAGTTCGGCCAGGAACTCGCGAGGAGGCAACGCGCATGACTGGTATCAGGCAAATGGTTGGAGCGCTGGTGGTGGCAGGACTGGTGGCCGGCCCGACCGCTGCGCAGATGCCGTCCACCGACACGTCCACGGCGCCCGGCATCATCCCGAGCGGGCTTGGCGACGCCGTCGATCGCGACGTCGCGAAGGTTCGGGCCGCGACGGCCAGGTTCAGGGCCACCGAGGCCGCCGAAGCAGCCGGCTACAAGCGCGTCACCGACTGCGTCGAGTATCAGCCGGCCGGCGCGATGGGCTACCACTTTCAGAACAACGCACTTCTCGACACGACGCTCGACGTCGATCATCCGGAGGTGCTCGTCTACGAGCGCAAACCGGACGGCGAGTTCAAGCTGAACGGCGTGGAGTTTCTCGTGCCGATCTCCGCGTGGACTTCCACCGAGCCGCCGAAAGTCATGGGGCAGTCGCTCAAGCGCGCAGACCGCCTGGGCATCTGGTACCTCCACGTCTGGACGTGGGAGCCCAGCCCCAGCGGGCTTTTTGCCGACTGGAATCCACGCGTGAAGTGCGGAACCGACGGCTCAGCCATGTCTCACTAACCGGGGGTCAGGACCATGCCGAGCATTGCGCCACGCGACGGAGTGATGCCCTTCGCCTTCGGACTGCTCATCGCCATGGCGACGCTGTTCGCGCAGGACAAGCCGGCGGTGCCCTATCCCGATGGATTCCGATCCTGGACTCACGTCAAGTCGCTGATCGTCGGGCCCGACCATGAGTCGTTCGCGAAACGAGGAGGCATCCATCACTACTACGCGAACGACAAGGCCGTCGCCGGCTATCGGACCGGCGCCTTTCCGGACGGATCGATCGTCGTGGACGAAGCCGTCTTCATGAAAAACGGAGAGGGCCGGACCAAGGGCCTCCAGTTCGAGGGCGACCGCCGGTTCCTGGACGTCATGGTAAAAGACAGCCGTCGATACGGGAGCACCGGTGGATGGGGCTACGAGCATTTCGAGCGGGACGACCCGACTGGCCTTCTCTCGAGCGGCGAGCAGGCTGCGTGCTCCACCTGTCACTCGAAGGCGCCGACGGACCACGTGTTCAGTCGGATACGGCCGTGAGACCCCACACGCCCTTCGCTTTCAGGAAGCGTTCACAAGTCGCCTGAGTCCGCTAGCGAGGGACTGTCACGAACCAGTCGAAGCGGTACGAGAGCGACTGCGCTATCACGAGGACGCCGAGCGCCAGCCCGATCCACTTGAGCCGCGGCCGCGTCCAGGCATCGACCAACGCCGCCGCTGCGAAGACCACGAGCGGCGGTCCTGCGGCAAGATAGTAGCGGACGTCGATCGAGCTGATCTGCCCGAGCACGAAGAGCCCGAGGCATGCCGCGAGCCATCCCTGCAGCAGCCGCGTCAGCACGTCAGTGCGGCGCAGAGCCTTCCAGAGCCCCGCGAGCGCGAGGACGATCAACGGGAACCCGAGATACTTCTGCACGTAGCCGGGCACCGCGGCCAGCCGCTGCATGAGCGCAGGCCATCCCGGCACCCACATGGTCTGGTGCGCTTCCGCCCGCTGGACGGGCAGCGTCGCCGGAATCGGCCGGGTGCGAGTGAGCAGATCTCGATAGACATCGCCGAAGTGCGAGTAGAAGAGCCCGATCGAGACGGCCCACGCGACGAACAGGACGATCAGCATGCAGACCGCAAGACGGCGGCTCTCGCTCGTGCGTGTCAGGCCGAGGACGACGATCGACGAGAGGAAGATAGCGCTCAACGTGATGAACGCGCCGGTATGGGAAAGAAAAGCGACGATGGTCAGGGGCAGGGCGCAGGCGGACGCGATGACCGGCGCCGCTATCGTCAGCGCCGCCAGCGCCAGCACCGACATCGGCTGGGCAAACGCGTTGGTCATGTAACCGATCGCATGGACCTGGAACTCCGCCGACACCGAGTGGAAACCGACGAGGGCCAGCAGGGCGGTGGCGGGCGCGCGCCACACGCGCCGGATTCCGCACGCCAGGAGGAAGGACGCCGCCGATTCGGCGATGGCCGCGATCACGTGCAGGGCGTCGCCCGACTGCCAGAACAGCGTCGGCTGCCTGAACCAGCCCGCGATCACATAGAGCCCAACCGCGTACGGCGACCACCCACCCGGCGTGCCTTCGGTGAAGAAGTAGGTGCCGCTCATCGCCCGATGGAAACGATTCACGTGGAAGATCAGGTCGCCGGCCGGTGTTTCCGGGTTGAGCCAGAACAGCAGGTTGAACCACAGCAGCGCGCAGGAAACGACGAAGTACTGCCCGACATCAAGGGCCAGAGACTCGGGGACGCGGTTGCTGCGGAGCCGATGCACCAACCTGAATAGCACCGACCCGGCGAATGCGGCGACCGCCGAAGTCGTCGCCGGTGCATTCCACGCCGTCACTGCCGCCACGCCCTGATGCCCCACGACCGCGGAGACGACACCGCCGACCAGCAGACCGAGAATCGCAGCCAGTATCGGCAGCCCGACGAGGCCGAATGCCGCGCCTAGTGCGGCGCCGACCACGCCGGCGGTGACGAGCACCGGGATCGGCGGCCACCACCAGCCGGTCGAGTCGAGCATGAGCTGCTTGATGAGCGCGCCGCGCGGGATGTCCCGAGGGTTGGCGCGATACAGGTCCGGCACCTCCAGCGTCAAACGCAGACCGTCTCGCCGGCGCGCCGGAATCGTCATCGTCCACGTGTCCCACGTTCGACTGAGCTGGCGGACGCCGATCTGGTAACCGTCGGCGCGGACCGTCAACAGGGGCACATGCGGCCGCCGGCCTGACGCCGTGATTGTCAGCGTGAGATCACGCGAGCGGTCCAGATCATCGAGCGCGATGGCAGCGGCTTCGGTGGTCGTCCATGACTGTCGGTCGCTGGACCGGCCGAAGCCGGCGTAGGTGGATCGATCAGGACCGCGATCGGAGAAGAACGTCAGGCGCAGGCCTGATCCGAGGCCCCAGAGCAGGACGACGGAGAGGAGGAAGACGACTGCACCGTAGGCCGCTAGCAGCAGCGTCACCACGGCCGCGCGTGGCAGGAATCGCGGAAGTTTCATCGAATCGGAACGGCGAGGATAGCAGATGGGCGGTCATTCCACTCTTGAGGTGTCTGAAAGACCTCCTGTCGTTGTACTACCTCGATGAAGGCACCGACCCGTCGGCCGCAAACACGTACTCGTGCTGCGCGTCGCGCACGATGAGCGACGGTTTCGCTCCGGAGCCGACGACGAACTCGAATCCGCTGATCCCTGGGGCGACCGTGATGAACGAGACGGAGCCGTCCGGATTGTGCCGCGTCGCCACCTCGCTGTGCCACTCGCCGAAGTCGAACACGGTTTTCTGGCCGTCGTGGCTGACTGTAATGTCGCCGAGCGCGTCGTTGACGTAGTGCGGCGCCAGCTTCGCGGCATCGGCCGCGACCGCGGGGATCGTGAGCAGCTTGCGGTCGGCGGCAAGCTGATCGTAGAAAGTCTTCGCCAGCGCCGCCACATCGGCATCGGCTTCCGGACGTCCGTCGAACAGGACTTCCAGAAGCTTCCGCCGCAACGCCGTTCGCAGGACCCAACCGGGATCCGCGTTGGTAAGAATGACCGCGCCCACCTTGTGCTCCGGCAGCCACATCATGTCGCTGTGATACCCAATCAGATCGCCGCCATGGTGCACCACCGGCGTTCCATATTTCGTGTCCACCATCAGGCCCATGCCGTACGTCGCGTCCTCACCGATCTTGACCTGCGGCGTCCTGCGCGCCAGGAGCGTGTCCTTTGCGATGTAGCGCGTGCCGTCAGGCAATGTCCCTTCATCGAGCTCCATCTGGACGTACTTCAGCATGTCGCGGATGTCGCTCCAGGCGGCGCCGGCCGGCCGGAACGGGATGATCGAGTAGTTCAGCTCCATCACGGCGAGTGCAGGCTTGCCATCGACCGTTGGCGCGTGCGACGTCGCATGATTTCCCGCGAGCGCCTTCGCGTAATCGAACGTCGTCGACGTCATCCCGAGCGGTGTAAACACGCGATCGGCCATGGCCTGGTCGTACGCGGCGCCGAGGGCAAGCGACGGAAACGCGACGTGCCCGCCGACATATCCGGCGGCGCCGGCAAGCGGGTTCGAGTACTGGAACATCTCGCCGAATTTCGTGGTCGGCTGCATCGTGCCCAGCGTCTTCAGGGCGTCTTCGGCGGTCACGCCTTTGTACTGGAACAGCCACTCGAAGTCCTGCCGCGGCAACCCGGTGCACGCACAGATCAGGTTCTTGACAAGGACTCTGCGCGTGGTGTCGGCGTCGCCCAGCTTGAACGACGGCAGCAGCGTCGTGACCGGTGTGTCCCACGAGATCTTGCCCTCGTCCACCAGCTTCGCCAGCATCAACGTGGTCAGCGCCTTTGTGTTCGACGCGATCATGAACATCGTGTCGGCGTCTGGCCGTGCCGTGCCGCCGAGCTCGCGGACGCCAAAGCCGTCGGCAAAGACGACTTTGCCGTCCTGGATCAGACCGAGGGCAACGCCCGGTACACCGAGCTTCTGACGCCCGGTCTCGATGAATGCCGAGAGCGCCGCGATCTCGCCCGGGCCCAGTTTCTTCGCCGGCTTTCCGGCAAACGTCTCGCGCTCGTAGCCCTTTGGAAAGAGCCGTCCGAAGATCAGCGCCACCTGCGCGCCGCGCTTCTCGCCCACCGCCTGCGCCATGTCGTAGATCGTCACCGTCCACATGTCATTCGCGCGCATCGTGCTGACGCCGACGTCGCGCTTCTCGTTGGGCGAGGTCTGGTAGGTGTAGTCGCGGAGCTTCGTCCATCCATCCTTGTCGGGGAAGTCGTTGGTGACCTTGAGCGGCCACGTTGCATCCGGGCGGTAGATCGCCCAGGCCGCCTTCACGGCGCTGTCGGCGTCGCTCGCCTTCAGATCGATCAGCGCGATGTGGGAATCACCCTCCGGCGGCGTAAGCAGGGTCATCTGGCCCTTTACCTCGACACGCCATCCTGCGGGTGCGATGAACGTGTTGCCCGCGACAGTCGTCCGGGGCGAGTCCGCGGACAACGCGTCGGCAGCGGCGGGCTGACCTGGCGGCGCGGAAGTGGTCGCAGCCTGCTGCAGAGTTAGGAAGGCCGCCAGGAGGACAGTTGTGGTGTGCATGGCCCCGGTACCTTAGTGCAATGCCGAGCCATCGTCGAGCGGCTCCGCGACAAGTGGGCCTCCCGACAATCGCGGCAAAGCCGCGAGGTCCATCGCAAGCAGGCACGCATCTCGCAGGATCTGTCCCCATGGTGTCGGCAACTGGTGCGCCAATACGCGGCGGCACCTCGAGGCGCTGCCCCGAAGCTCCTGCACGCGGTTCAATCGCCTGTGCGATTCCGGACGCCGGCCGTTCGGGTCTGGGACGAAAGGAATCATGAGATGGGACCCCTCACCCTCGTCACTCTCCTTGCCAGCCTCCTGGCAGGCGTCTGTGCAAATGCTCAAACGCCCACACCGGCGAAACACAACATCTGCATGGACGTTGGGCATGAGCAGAAATTCTGGCACGACCCCGCAGATATGGCAGGAATGGACGCCCAATTTGTCGAACGAGTGAAGTACATGACAGGAGAGTTCATAAAGACCGCTGCCGCTGCAGACGCGCGCCTGTCCTACCTGAAGAAAGAAATCACACCCAAAGACGTGGAGGGATGCGACCTGCTGTTCATTCATATTCCTTCGGCGAAGTACACACCCGGTGAGGTGAGCGCCATATCGAAACACGTCGCCAGCGGTGGTTCTCTGTTCCTGGTGATGGATCAGGACATGTGGTCGACGCTGGAGCAGGTCAACGTGAACGACCTCATCCGTCCGTTCGGCGTACAGTTCGGCGGCGAGAGTCCCGATTCGCTGGCAGGCGGCCACACTAAAGCAAGCCTCATTACAGACAAGCGCTTGAAAATCTCCTATCACGGCGCGAGGACAGTCAGCGGCGGCACTCCGTTTTGCTTCAATGACCGATCTGATGCCAATCCCTTCGGCACGTTCACTGAAGTGAAGGACGGCGGGAAGATCGTCGTGATGGGCGATGGAATGGTGTCGCTGTACATGACCAGCTGGGAAGGCGTTCAGGATTACCAGTGCCAGGAATTCATGCAGGACGTGTTTCGATGGCTATTGAGCTGAGGCTCGTTCGGGAACGTGCTCTCGTTCATTCGACGTCGGCACGCTGACGACTCCAGGAAGAGCGTTTCGACACGGGACCCCGAATCTCGTAGCTGGTGAGCTTGTCGATCGTCCGCAGGTGCCAGTACTCGTGCCTCCACTCGTAATCGTCAAAATGCCTGAGTCGAGTCGGTGACGGCTTGATCGCTCGTACCGGTGTGACGATGCTGCAGGTGCGACTCCGCATGCATAGCATGTTGCCGAGGTCCGGCACGTGCACGGCCTCGTTCACCCGCGTGATCGGACCGCGATTTCCCCTGGGCTTCATGAGGAAGACCGGATTCGCTGCGCCCGCCAGATGGCGCCACTGCTGCTCCGTATCGACGGTCGCACTCCATCCATAGACGCCCGGGTCGACACCGTGATCGGCCAGCAGCGCGATCACGGTGTTGTCGTAGGTGCCGGTTGCCTTGAGACGGTCCAGTAGCGAGACGACGGCCAGCAGTCCGCACCGCGCCTGCGAAACCAGATGGTCGAGCGACGTTGTCGCGTATGTGTGGCAGTCCTCGTTCAAGACGTACGGCGTGTGCGTGGAGAAGATGTGGACGAACTTCATCGTGGGTGCGCCGTCGTCAACCGTCAAGCGGGTTGACAGTCTTTCCAGGAATTGGTTCCCTTCCAGCACGCGTGCGATCTCGTGCGGCACGTCCATGCGCCTCGCGGTCAGCCACTCGCCGTCGTTGTAGATATGGCGCTTCAACAGGCCAGGCGAGGCCCGGAAGAGCGAAAGGTCGAACAGTTGCAAGCTCTCGTGCTTCAAACGCGCCGTGGTGGTGCCGAGCAGCTCCGACGCGGTCACACACGAACTGACGCGGTCAGGGCAAAGGCTCTCCACGGGATTGACGAGCACGGTCTCGAAGCCAGCATCGGCGAACCGGTTCATGAATGACCGCCGCGTGATCGCGTCAACAAAGTATCGAGCCGGGGTCTGTTGAGGTGAATAAACGGTGCCGGAATGAATGGCCGGCAGGCTGAGGAAGGTCGTCCTGGCAACGCCCGCCGTATCGGGATAGTACTGGAAGCCGTCGAAGGCCCGCGCGACCGACGATGAGCTGCGCAAGATGGCCGCTGCAACGTCGGACTGAAGGCCGTCGAGCAGCACGACCAGGACGTTTTCGCGGGAGGAGAAGCGATAGACGCTCGCAGGCGTACCCGCCTGCCGCCGGCGTTTTTGCTCCGGCGACGCGGCTATGGCGACGATGGCAGCGACGTAAAGGCCAATCGTCAGCACGGTCAGGCCGAAGAAGGCTGCCAGCGGGGCGCGCGAGACGGCAAATGCCACGATCATGAAGGCCACTACGACCGCGACCATCGTCCAGGCCTGGTGTCCCGATGTGAAATCGACCGGCGCTCCCTGGCCGTTCAGAACAGTCATCTTGCCAACGAAGAAGTTCCCCTGCACCCAGGCGACAAGCCCCGCCGCGCAGACAGCGGACGCGGCCAGCCGGCGCGACGCTACTGGCAGCATCAGGAGAAGCCCTGTGATCCCGATGACGGCGGCGAGGACGGCCGCAACCGCGAGCGCGAGAAGGTGCCATGGCGACGACTGAAATTCACCGGCGTTTCCGGCCCAGAGGCTGATCGGCAGCTGCACGAAGACGACACTGCCGCTGAAGAGCGCGCCGAGAGCGCCGAGGCGAATCCACGCGTTGGAGCCAGTCCGCATCTGTCTGTCCTACCGCGTACCAGCCGGACCGCGTCCATGCCCTTCGGGATGACCTCGAGCCTGTCGAAGGGTCGCTGCGTAGAGTCGATGCGCGCCGGCGGGCCGGAAGCCGAGCGAGTCCAGCAACTCTGCAGAGATTTCCGAAGGGTGGACCTTCGGGAACCGGAACGTCGTCAGGCCCTGCGCGCTCAGTCGAGAGAGTAGTTGCTGCAGGCGGGCTCCAACGTCCTCGATGAAGGTGCGGAGTGCAAGAATTTCCACCTCTGGAGCGCGCGGCTCGTACAGAACGTAGGCCTCGATTCGCTCGTCGGAGGCGACAGCGAGCCCATGGATCTCATCCTTCCGAGCGGTGAGCGTCTCGACCGAGCGCTGCCAGCAGATCTGCGAACCGGCCGCGTCGAGCAGATCGTTGGCGTCGAGATCGTCGACGGTCATCGGGATGACCATTCTCCCGGCCGAGCCAAAGCTCGGCCCTACGTCAGTTAAGACGTGGTCGGTCAGGAGCGCTTCCTGGACGTAGCCGCTGGCGCTGAACAGCTCGCAGGCAGGGACGTTGGTGTCGGGGACTTCGGCGACGATTCGGGGCGGCCCGAGAATCGCCAGCTTCGAGCCGAGCGAGGCGAGCACGTGACGCCCATGACCCTGTCGCCGGTGGTCGGGATGAACAGCGATCCTGTGGATGAGGGTGCCTGAAGGACGCTTGGCGCCGATCAGGACGCCGATCGGGTCGGATCCCGAGAAGGCGACCATGCAGCTGCTGCACCAGACCTGCATGTCGCGGATCGACCGCTTGAACGCGGCCGCCGTCATCGGCGGCTCGTCCGAAAAGTACGGCGACCAGCAGCGATTCAGCGCGTCGACGAGAAGCCCGATGTCATCGGTGCGACAGAAGCGGTACGAGGTCACGCGTCGCGCTGCGATCTCACCTCGTTGAGGTAGCCGCTCCCGTTGGAGCCCGGTGCCGCATCCCGGGTGGCGCTCGGGCTTTCGGCACTCCGGGTGGGCGCTGCGACACCGGGGCTCGCGCCGGGCGCAGAGTAGGTCGCGATCATCTCGGCCATCATCTTCTTGCCGATCTCGATCCCCTCCTCGACCAGGCCAAGATCGATCGCTGACGCCGACCGCTCGCGCGCGAGTTCCTCGATCCGCTCCTGGGTCTTGTTCCTCATGTAGCCGGCCGGCACGCGGAGGACCCGCTGCGCGGCATCGCTGGTCCACTCGAAGGTCGAGATCAGCGGGTTCTTCCTGTCGTCGCGGGCGACCAGCCTGGCCTCACCTGCTGCCACCGGGCTCGCCTTTTCCTCGGACCCTGCCTCGGCTCGGGCTGGCGGCGCCTGGATGTCGAGCGGCGTCCCCGTCTCTTCCTCAATCACCTGGCGGGCAAAATCGAGCGTGATTGCGTCGAGCTTCACCATGCGCGCGCGCTTCTCGACGCGCGCCTTGACACGGCGGCGCTGATACGCGTTCTTCATGGTCCAGAGTCCCCTCCTGGCGTCCTCCGACCATCGGAGCTTGCGGCCGTCGTAGGTGGTCTCCTCCTCGAGCCCGCCCTCCACCTCCGCGATCCGCTCGATCATCTCCCGGGAAATCACCTCGAAATCCGTCGCGCTGCAGACAGTGCACCGCACCGGATCGGTCTGTGTGGCCGCGACGCCGCACGATCGGCACATCCACACGGGTCCCGACTTCGCCCGCTCGAGGGCCACAGCTTCCGCGAGCGCTTTGGTCGCGGCCGACGCGCTCTTCGGCATGAACCGGTCCATCGCTTCGTCGATCACCGCGCTGGTGATCACCGAATGCCCCTTCTCGAGCGCCAGGCGAAGGACGCCCGTGCGGGCGATCCCCTTGACCTGCTCGGGCACGTTCTTCATCCGCGACTCGGCCTCGGGCGTCCATCGGACCGTCTCCTCGGCTCGCACGTCGAGGCGCGGCACCTCGAGGCGCGTTGAGAGCAGGACGTCGCACGACGCGCCGCGCAGTACGTTCTCGACGTTGCTCCCCAGCCCCGTCTCGTCCTTCGGGCTGTGCACGCCAATCCGTCCCAGCACGATGAGCCAGGGATTCGTCTTGCGCGCGTGGTCGAGGATCTTCTGGAAGGGCTTGCCGTCGAGGAGAGTCTTCTTGATGCCGACGCCCGCCTCGCCGCCCATCCGCTCGCCCACCTCGAGGTGAGACTGATAGATCTGGGCGAGCCCGGTGTCGATGATCTCCTCGTGGAGCTGGTTCTGCTCCTCGAAGCGGAAGACCTTCGCCGCCTGCTCCGTGAGCACGTTGACGATGCCGTTGAAGACGGAGTAGTGGAGGTACGGGTCGTACACGGCGATGGCTTCGACCTTCTTGCCGAACGTCTTCGCCAGGTCGATGGCGGTCATCAGCGCGCCGAACGACTGCGGGCTGCCGTCGATGCCCACCAGGATCGTGTCCCGCTCGGCCTCGCCCGGCTCCGGCACGTGCTTGACGACCCAGATATCGCGGTCGGATTGCCGGGCCACACGCTCGCAGACCGATCCGATCACGCTGTCCCGCGCCCGCCCGATCCCCAGAGCGCCGATGACGACCAGATCGTGCGGCGAGCCGGCGAGATCCTTGAGGATCTCGGTGTGGTGTTTCCCGTCCATCATCCGCGGCTCGAACGCGAGGCCCGACTCGCCGCAGACGCGCGACATGCCGTCGAGATAGCTGTCAGAGATGAGCTTGAGGCCCATCGTGATCAGGCTGTCGTGAATCTTCCGCTGGCGTTCGAGCTCCACCTCGTCGATGTACTCCTCGGGCAGCGTGTACTCCATCTGCCTGAAGCGATAGTCGTGCAGCTTCGCCGCGTAGACGTGGCAGCCGACCAGTTTCGCGGAGTAGGCCTTCCCCAGGTCGACGGCGCAGGCGACGGCGCGGTTGGAGTGATCTGAGTTGTCGACGGGAACGTAGATGCTCTTATACATCGATGTCTCCGATGGCCGAAAACCTCGGTCAATAGTTCTCGCTGTCAGCTGTCAGCTGCCAGCGGTCAGCTTTCGTTTCACTGTTTCATACGCCCATGGCCGGCTGCTTCCGCTTCCGCCACCGCACGGCACCAATCACGGCCAGCTCGATGACGAGGATGAAGAGCGCCGTCCTGATCATCGGGCCAACGGCCGAGGGGACGTTTTCCGGCTCGACGTAGACGGAGTACCACACCGAGAGCCCTCGCCGATTGCCACGCTCGCGTGAGAACCCGTCCCACACCGAGAACGCGAGAGGCAGAAATTCGCCGGGCGTGAACGGGGCGCCCGAGGCGGCGCGAAGGGGCCGCTTGAAAATCACCGACCACTCTCCCTGGTCGTAGCTCGCGACGCCGGTGACGTCGCCCGTGTCGTTGGCGGCGATATCCCCGCTTCCCTTGCCGGTGAACTGCATGGGATTGGGGCGCGCCAGATCGAAGAACCAGAGGTCCACCGAGTTCTGAGTGTCGCCGAAGATGAAGTAGGGCTTGCGGGCGCCCGTCGGCGTCTGCGAGGGAATCTGAATGGAGACGGCGTCCGAGAACTCGGATGCCGTGGCTGCCGGCGCCGCTTCCTCCTCGAAGGGGTTTGCCGCGGCCTTCTGTTCGCCACCTGCCGCGACTTCCTGGTCGCCGAACGGGCTTGCTCCGCCTGCCTGGCCGCCCCCTGTCGCTGCCGCCGGTTCCTCTTCCTCCTCGGGGGGCACGGTCAGTGACGGCCCGTTGGTCCCTGTCTTCTCCGCCGTCCTGTCGTGCCATCGCACGAGCAGGGCGATGGAGTCCGCGTCGTAGATTGCCTGAACGACGACGCCGGTCGTGGGCGGATGGAACTCGCGCACGGGTTCCGTGATCTGGCCGATGATCGGGAACCGGGCCTCAGGCGCGGACGCGAAACTGGCGGCGCCCTTTGCGAGGTCGATTTGATCGTCGACGTGCCTGGCGATGACGAGATTGGTATAGCCCGGCCCGTTGCTCCCCGAGAGCGAGACGATGAAGTCCGTGATGGCCCACCGCTGCTCCGGCGTGAGCGAATCGGCAAACGACGGCATCGGCGTACCGTTCAGCCCCGTGCTCATCGTCCGGAAGATGTCCTCGCGGGTTGGCCCTCCACGGAACGTCCAGCTCTGCGAAAGGTCGGCAGCGCGTATCGGGTGACCCCAGTCGTCCGTCAACGTTGGTGCGGAGGGTCCGTCGCCACGGCCGAGTGGACCGTGGCACCGCACGCAGCCGGTGTCCACGTAAAGCTTCTTCCCGGCGTCGACGGACGCGCTCGCGCTCGGCGCGCTCGGGAGCGGCACGGGCTGAGGCACCCGTTCCTTGTTCGAGAAGTCAGGGGAGAAGGTCGTGATGAAGTACGCGAGATCGGACACTTCCTGGTCGGAGAAACCGGGCCAGGCGGGCATCGACGTGTACGGCATGCCGCGCCTGATGATGTTGACGAGGTCCTGATGGGTCGGAAGGGCGCCGTTGGGAGTCGTCCGAATCTTGAACTTTCCCGTCGTGAAGTTCCGGGGCCTCGGGAGCAGATGCGGGGCGGCATAGCCTTCGCCGTCACCCTTCTCGCCGTGGCACTGCGAACAATTCTTGAGATACAGCTTCTTCCCCGACTCGCGCTGCGCCTCGGTCCCGACGTCCTGCGCCGCCAGACGCGCCGATCCCATCGGCACGGCACACAACGAGGCGATCAGCACAGCCAGACGAGGATGGATCAGGCGGGAGGTCATTTCGCCGTGGCCTCCTCCCTGGCGCGGGGCTTCAGTTCGGTGAAGTCGTAGAGGAAGAGGATGGCGTCCCACATCTCGTCCTCCTTCAGGAACTTCTCCCAGGCCGGCATGGCCGTGTCCCAGGGTCCCCCTTCGTCGGGAAGGCCGGGGCCTCCCTTGGAGATTCGCCAGAGCAGAAACGTCTCGCGAAGCAACGGGATCGTGTCGTGGAAGTTGGTCGGGATCGGGTCCAGCCCGTGCGCGAACATCCCGTTGGCCGACATGTTGTCGCCATGGCAGAAGACGCAGTTTCGATAGTAGACCCGGCGCCCGTTCTCGACGTGCTGGCGGAACTCCTGCGGATTCGACTTCTCGAGTTGTCGAAAGGGGTTGTCGCCGGCGTCAAGGTCGATCTTCTTGTCGTGAACGGTGATCTCGGAAGGCGATGCCGGGTGCACCGTACGCGCGAAGTATGGCGGCTGCAGTGGCGCGTTCATCCGCACGTAGACGTTCGCGGCCGCGAGCACCGGAAGCGCAACGACCGTGGCCGCCAGAAACGGTGTATACCGCTTCTCGGTCATGAACCTGACGAGCGGACGGGAGACCTCTTCGCGGCGCTCCCGGCTCGAAGACATGTAGGCCAGGACCGCGAGCGAGACGATTCCCATGTAGATGCTGATGACGGAGGAGGGAATCGGCGCAGCGAATCCGAAGCGGACGAGGACGTAGATCCCCAGCCACCAGGCGACAGCCCAGAGCAGCAGGTTGGCCCGCAGGAATCGAAGGAGCCCGAACGCGGCAAGAACGGCGAGAACGACCAGGATGTTCATTGACCGCTCCCCTTACCGGGAGCCGGAGTCTCGGCCGCGCCCGGCGCGGCGCCCTGCCCCGGAGGAGCGGCGGAAGGCGCCGCCGTCGTCGTGGCCCCGCTGTTGTAGCGGTGCTTCGTCTGGAGGGTCACCGTTGGCGTGCCGCCAAGCGTTTGCAAGTACGCCATCACGCAGAGGATCTCCTGATCGGTCAGGCCGATTGGAGGCTTGTTGATCGTGGGCATCCCCGGATTGAATCCCGGCACGATGAACGCGTTGGGTTCGTACATCGCCTGGGCGAAGTAGTCGACATCGCTGAAGCCCGGCTCGCGGGTCTTCGCGCGCACAGCGACCCCGGCAAGGTCGGGGAACCGGAGCGCGCCTGTCTTCCCCACCGTGTGACAGGTGAAGCAGAGTCCCTTGCCTTCCATGATCTCGCGGCCGACCTTGACCATGTCGGCGGTGGTCAGGTCACTTTTCAGCACGATCTCGGCCGGAGGCTGCACCTCCTTCTGGGGCACCATCTGGCCGACGTACGCATAGAACGCCGTCGTGGCGATCACCAGCGCGCCGATCCGCACCATGACGGGGACGGTCATGTCAGCTCCGCTTCCTCGTCGTTGTGACCCATCCCTTCGGTCCGACGGTGATAGTCCGGCCGGTCGTGCAGGCTCGCGATCCAGAACACCACGCCGATGAGGACGAAGAACATCAGCACGGTCACAGAGACGACCTTCGTCGCAAAGCCAAGGGTCGGCGTGAACGCATCAACGGAGCGGTCCCGCATGACGCCGTAGACGTGCCAGTGCTGCCGGAGGCCGGAGCGCACGTAACCCATGAGACCCATCAGCCACGTGAAAGTGACGGCGATGAAAATCAGCACGTACTGGGAGACCGCTGGAATCCTGCCCCAGCGCACTTCGCCGGTCCTGCTCGCACCGCGGAACAGGAACACGTCGATCGCGGTGATCGACACCATCGCGAACAGCACCGAGCTGACCTGCGGCACCGAGAGCTTGATCCGGACTGTCGCCTCGACGAAGTACCCGTAGACGCCGAGAAAAATGACGATGAACGCGGCGGCGGCGAAGATCGTGAGCTGCGCCGCATGGCCCGTTTTCGCCCACGCCACCGTGGCGATTTTTCCGGTCCGGCGATACAGGAGAAAGCTCATGAACGTGGTGAGGATCAGGATGTTCACCGCGGTGTTCTTGGCGGACATGACGCCGAGGTAGCCAAGAATCGGGTGCGCCGAGCCGCCCATCGCCCGGAGCTCGGAGACCGTGGCGATGATCGATCGCGGCGTGGCCCAGACCATGAAGCAGAGCGTGATTGCGAAGAGCAGATACTTGATGAACTTCTGCAGCGGCTGCACGCCCTCGACGCGGCCCATGCCCAGCCACAGGTAGTAGTTGGCCGCCAGGAAGAGGTTCCCGATCAGGACAGCCTGGATGATGAAGAGCCACGAGAAGGCGCCGCCCATCATCGTGAGCCCGAGCGTCTGCGAGTACGCGTAGATCTCTTTCGCGAGCCAGTAGCCGGCGAACGGAAGGGGGAGGAACGCGCTGATCGCGACGAAGTTGCCGATGTAGCCCATCCAGTCGTAGTGCGCGCGATCCTCGTCGGTGTCCGCCTGCAGGAACTTGACCGCCGCGTAGGCGGCCGCGACCGAGCCGCCGAACGCGACGTTCGCGATGACTCGATGGACGTTGATCGGCATCCACGTGTAGTTGTAGATCGCGTCCCAGACGGAGAGCACCGCCCCGGTGTCCGAGACTCCGCGCGGCGACATCATGAACGTCAGCCAGGCATTGGCGATGAGCATGATCGACGTGCCCACGATGTTCAGGCCGAGCCCCAGGCCAAGATGCACCAGCGGGTGGAACTTCCCCCAGCCGTAGTAGTAGGTGTAAAGGAAAAAGGCTTCGGCGAAGAAAAGCAGGACGTACGGGAGGAACGTCGGGGAGAACACGCTCATCAGGTAGTTCGTGAACTTCGGGTACAGCGCGATCAGCATGAACGTCAGGAACGCGCCGAAGGTCGCGGTGAGCGAGAAGGAGACCGAGAGCAGCTTCGTGAACTCGTGGGCGAGCCGGTCGTATCGCCGATCCCCCGTCTTGTAGCCGATCGCCTCGACGATGAACGCGAAGATTGGGACGGCCAGCACAAATGCCGCGAACAGCAGGTGGAGCTGTGCGACGGCCCAGATCGCCACCCGGCTCCCGACAACGGGGAACGTGCGGTACTCAGCCTCCACGTAGGGCGTCGCCTTGGCCTTGGTCTCCGCCGCTGCCTGTTCGGCGGCCACTCCCTCGGTACGCGGGGTCATGTCGACCGCCGCGGCAGGCGCCCGGTACGCGTCCCTGTATTCGTTGTGGCTCACGAAGACCGTCGCGATCCACACGACCGCGACGAACATCACGATGCCCGCGACGGGACCGACAAGGATCAGCAGCTTGCGGTTCATCGCGGTTTCCTCACGCTATGGGCCACGGTGCCTCGCTCACTTGCTGCTGGCGGGAGCGCCTGGCGCGCTTTCCAGCCGCTTGCGTTCGAGCTCCCGCACGTAGGCGATGATCGCCCACCTGTCGGCGGGTGGGATTGGCCAGCGGTACGCCGGCATCAGCCCTGCGCCGTTCGTGACGATGTCGAAGATTTGCCCGTCCGGGTACTTCAGGATCTTTTCCTGGTGGAAGGAGGCGGTCGGGACGTTGCCTCGCTGGAACAGGATCCCCTTGCCGTCTCCGCGCGCGTCGTGGCACGGCTGGCAATAGATCGTGTACCGCTGGTGGCCGCGCTCGACCAGCGCCTCGTTCACGGGCACCGGGATCTTCGCGACGAACTGCCCGTCGGCCCCCTTGCCCGTGAAGAGGGCGGTGTCTTCCTTCAGCCCCCCGACAGGGATCGTGCCCGGAACGGGCTGACGCATGGCCGAGCCGTCGTAGAAGAACTCGCTGGCCGTCTGGGCAAGTACCTTCGGCTGGTCGTCCATGCTCGGATTGAGATGGATGGGAGGGCGGCTCGACGTGCAGCCGCGCGCGCATCCGCTCAGCGCGAATACGGACATCAGTGCCACGACGCACAGCGACAGCCTCCGCCAACTGGTTGGCTCGGCTCGCACCGAGCCGCCGCTCCGGCGGACATGGCGGTGACCGACCGTCATGTCCTGACCCCCTCGAGATCGGGATTCGGATTGCGCACCTTGGCCAGATAGGTCGTCCGGGGCCTGGTGTTCAGCTCGTCGAGCAGCGCGTAGTTGCGCGGGTCGGACTTTGCAGTCGCGACCCGGCTCGCCTTGTTTCGAATGTCGCCAAACTCGATCGCCTGCGCGGGGCAGGACTGCTGGCAGGCGGTCTTGATATCGCCGTCGGCCAGCTCGCGGCCGGCGATCTTCGCGTCGATCTTCGCGCGATTGATCCGCTGCGTGCAGTACGTGCACTTCTCCATGACACCCCGCGCCCGCACGGTGACGTCAGGGTTCATCGCGAGCTTGAGGATCTCGGGCGTGTCCTTGGTGTAGTTGAAGAAGTTGAAGTGGCGCACTTTGTAGGGACAGTTGTTCGAGCAGTAGCGCGTCCCGATGCACCGGTTGTAGACCATCACGTTGAGGCCCTGCGCGTCGTGCACCGTCGCAGCCACGGGGCAGACCTGTTCGCACGGGGCGTCCTCACACTGCATGCAGGGCACGGGCTGAAAGACCGCCTCCGCATTCCCGGAAGGCTCCCCGGAGAAGTACCGGTCCACCCGGATCCAATGCATCTCGCGGCCCTTCGCGACCTGGACCTTGCCGACGACGGGTATGTTGTTCTCACTCTGGCAGGCGACCATGCACGCGTTGCAGCCGATGCAGGAGTTCAGGTCGATCGTCATTCCCCACTGGTGGCCCTGGTCGTAGGTGTGCTCCTTCCAGAGGGAAAAATGCGGTGTTTCCTCCTCGTAGACGCCGAGTGCCCCGGTCTTTCCTTCAGTCCCGGCCTCCGGTTTGGAACGGAGCTCGGTCACGGTCGATTCGCGGACGAGGGGGCGCCCTTCCATGCTGCCGTGGTGCTGCGTGGACGAGAGCGGGTACGTGCGCCCGGCCTTGCTGAGTTTGACGCCCCCGGCGAAATCGGGCGTCTGAGAGCTCCGGACCACGTACGTGTCGAACCCGACGCCCGAGCCGACTCGCCCCGCGTGCGACCGCCCGTAGCCGAGCGTCACCGCGATCACTCCGTCCGCCATGCCGGGAAGGATCCAGACGGGAAGCTCGAGCGACCGGCCCGCCTGCTCGACACGGACGACATCCTCGTTCGCAAGACCGAGTGTGTCGGCAGTCCCCGGGCTCACGAGCGCGGGATTGTCCCACGTGAGCTTGGTGAGAGGATCGGGAAGCTCCTGCAGCCACCCGTCGTTCGCGAAGCGGCCGTCGTGAAGTGACGCGGACGGGAGGAACACGAGCTCCAGTGCCGTGCCGCCGGCCTTGGGCAAGGCTTCGGCGAGGCCAGCCATGGGCTGGCCGGTGAGCTGTGGAACAATTTCTGGAAGCTCGCTGCCGGGAAACAACCCGTCATGCAGGACGCGGTTCCACTTCGTGTCGAACTCGGCCTCGCCCAGGATCGGCGTCCAGGTGTCCCGCACGATGTCGTAGCCCGGGCGATCCACGCCACTGACCATCAGCCCCAGCACTTCGACCGCGGTCTTTCCGCCAAACAGCGGAAGGATCAGCGGCTGGATGACGCTGAGCGGACCCCCGACGGCGCGGGCGTCTCCCCACGATTCGAGGTAGTGCGCACGGGGGATGTGCCACTCCGCTTTCGCGGAGGTTTCGTCGACCGCGTGGCCGACTGCGATCGAGTGAGGCACTTTGGCCAGTGCCGACGTGAAGTCGAGATCGGCGGGCGCATCGAAGACAGGATTGCCGCCCAGAACGACGAGCGTCTGTATCGAGCCCGCTTTCATAGCGGACACGAGTGAGGCAAGCGAGCTGACGCTTGGAAGCGCCGCATCCTTCGTCTCGTAATAGCTGACGGTCCTGCCCGTGTTGCCGAGATGCGAGTTCAACGCGCAGACGGCGGCGTGGACGGACGCGGGCTGGCGGTCGCCGGCTACGACGAGACTCTTGCCGCGGTTCGCCAGCAGGTCCTTGGCGACAGCGTCGACCCAACGCGCATCGACACCAGGGACGCCGGCTCCCGACACAGTCGCGGCCCCGGGCGCAGCCAGCCGTGCGGCGAGCGCTGCGAGGAAGGGGGCGATCTGCCGGCTCTCGAGACGCAGCCGATGATCCGCCATGGCACCAGTCAGCGAGTACACACCCTCAACCGCGTAGAGCCGGTTCATCGCGCCGCCGGAGGCCCCCGCGCGCCGGCCGGCCGCGAAGCCCCGCGCGTGACGGATCATCTCCGGGTCGGTCAGCAGCGGGTCGGCATCGAGGGCAAGGATGACCGACGCGCGATCGAGCCGGAGCATGAGGTCGAGGTCTCGCCCGGTGGCGGCTCGGAGGCCCGCGAGCCGGTTCTCGTCGCTCACTGCCTCGTAGGTCGCCCATCGCACCTTGGGATACGTGCTGCTAAGGTCGGAGGCCAGGCGTGCCAGGCTTGGAGACGAGAAAGATTCGGAGAGGACCGCAAGCCCGGCACCGTCATCCGCGGCATGCGCCTCGGCCAACAGCCCCCACGCCTTCACGAAATCGCTCCAGGACTTCCGCGCCCCCCGCAACGTGACCGACTGCGATCGGTCCGGATCGTAAAGGCCGAGCACCGACGCCTGGACGCGCGAGCTCGACGCCCCGAGGGTAGATGGGTGCGAGGGGTTTCCTTCGATCTTGGTCGGTCGCCCTTCGTGGCTCTCGACGATGAGGCCATAGGCGCTCCGGCGGAACGGCATGGTCGTCGCGTAGTGGAGGGGGACCCCGGGAACAACCTCCTCGGGCGGAGTCACGTAAGGGACGATCTGTTCGACCGGACGCCGGCACGCCGTGAGCCCCGCGAGCGAGAGCGAGGCGCCGACGAGCATCATCATGTCGCGGCGGGACATCCCGTCGGGGAGCTCCGACGCTCCTTCCGGGAACTCCCGCTCGAGCGCGTCGCGGAACTCGGGTCGGTCCTCAATCTGCGCGAGACTCCGCCAATAGGTCCGACTCATCGGTGGCACCCCGAACACTCCGTCGGCGGATGGACCGGTCGTTCGCGAGCCAGCAGCGCCGCGTGCACCCCGGCGTCGCGGGGAGGACTCCATTTCATGTTGGTGACCTCAGAGCTCGGGCGTCTGTTGGGACCGGGGTCGCGATGGCAATCGAGGCACCAGCTCATGCTGAGCGGCGCCATCTGGGTCACCGTTTCCATCTCGTCGATGCGGCCGTGGCAGGTGACGCAGCCGATTCCCGCCGTCACGTGCGCGTTGTGGGCGAAATAGGCGTAGTCAGGAAGCTTGTGGACGCGAATCCAGCGCATCGGCCGACCGCTGGCGGCGCTGTCCCGAATCGGCGCGAGCTTCTCGCTGTCCTTCTTCACGAGCCGATGACAGTTCATGCAGACCTGTGTGGGCGGAACGTTCGCGACTGCGGATATCTCGACCGAGGCGTGACAGTAGCGGCAATCGAGGCCGAGCTCGCCGACGTGGAGCTTATGGCTGTACGGGACGGGCTGAACGGGCTGGTAGCCCACGTCCGTGTACCACGGGGAGAAGTAGTACCAGACGCCCGCGATCACGAGGATCGGACCGAGGCCGCCCGCGACGGCGGCCACGATCGGGAGCTTGTTCCACCAGGGGGGAAAGATCTGGGCCAACGGCTAGGGCTCCGGGGCGCTGTTGGACAGTTGCCCCGGCCGCGAGTCCGCGATGGAACGATGATGCCGCATCCGCGATCCGCAGAAGAATTCGCCGGACGGAACGAAAATCCTGTCGATTAAGGCGGCAATCTTATCCACGAACCGGGACAGGGTCAAGCACGCCGCGGACCGCCTGCGCGCGTCGATTTCAGAGGCACGTACTGCGAGTGATGAACACCTCGCCGAGGGCCACCGACTCGTCATCGCGGCGTCACGTCGGGAGGCAGAAGCTGCTCCAGCACGCCCGCGTACCTGTACTGACGGAGGTTCTGTCGAGCGTTGAGGAGGATGAGCAGAATGATGACCGCCCGCGGCCCGACAGGGTAGCTGTGGTCCCGCGACCAGAAGATTGAGTACAGGACGACAAGACCTGCCGCCACGACAAGGCTCGCCACGGACAGCTTGAGGAACAGCGCCTTGCGGCGGACAGCCCGCCGGGCGAAGGCTTCTTCGGACTCGGTCATGGGATGAAGTCTCTTCGGGGAGGGGCGTGATGCGCTCCATCCGCCAGGGGACGTGGACGTGGAGCGCTGATCGTCGAACGGGTGAGTCAGTGGTTGCGGGTCGCTAATGTGGCGCGATTCAATCCGCCCGGCGCACGGTGCCTTTTGCGCGGTGCACACTGCGGTTGCCGTAGCTGATGACGGCGTGCGCCTCGCCGCTCTCGAAGTCGTAGACATGCACGTTGGTCGTGCGTTCCGCCTCCTGCCAGGTGATCATCAGCAGCTGTGGCTTGAGATGCGTGACCGGTATCCGGGAAAGATCCGGAGATCCCGCCGCCTTGCGAAGGATCGTCATCCTGGACTCTGAGTCCAGCCGCACACGTGTGGTCGTTTCGCCTATGTGTATCTCATAGGTCCGACCCGGCGCCGGATCGGGAAGCGAGGCATCGACTGGCGCCGCGTGCGGCTCGAGCGAGTGCCAGGACCATCTCCCATAGAACTCGATGGATTCCGCGCCATGGGAGCCCAGGATGTCCGCGGCGGCCTCGCGCTTGTCGCGTTTCTTCGCGAGCACCATGATCACGTTTCGGCCCGCCCGCACCTCCTCGACCAGATGCTGCAGGTGCTTGTACTCGTCGGCGAGGGTCCGAATCAGCGTCCGCTGAAACTGGGCGAGATACCGGTGCTCGGCGCCCGGGGAATCCGGGCGGTGGAGGTCCGCCTCCCCATGGAGGATGTCGATCTCCTGCGGCGCGAACCCGACCTGCAGGAGGGCCTCGATGGCAGCCTGGGCAAGCTTCGGATCGACGATGGTGCCCACAACGCGATTGGTTGGATACGCGATGTAGGCGTCTGGTTCGTGCGCGTCGGTGGCCATGGCGGTGCGATTGGCGGCCCGATGATACACGATCGGCCAGGACCGGCGAAGCCGTCGGCGCCACCGTACTCTTCGGTGCCTGCGCGGGATGGCTGATGAGCCCGTCGCGTGCGATACTCCCGGCCGGGCGCGGCTCTTCCTGCAGCGCCGGCCGAAGGAGATTGAGCATGGGCGGCAGCTCAGGTGACGGTCTTCCCCGACGGACGTTCCTCCGCTACGGCGCGCTTGGCGCCGCTCTGGCCCTGCCAACTCCAGTTGGCGCCCTGTGTTCCAACTCAGAACACTCCACCCCCTTTGGGGACAGTCCCCCACCATCCGTAGAGTTGGATGAACTGTCGATTGACGATCTCCAGCGGCGCATGGCCTCGGGCCAGGAGACCTCACAATCACTGGCGGAGAAGTACCTCGCGCGCATCGCGGCGATCGACCGGCAGGGACCCTCGCTCCGGTCGGTGATCGAGTCCAACCCCGACGCGGGCGCCGCGGCCGCCGCACTCGATGCCGAGCGCAAGGCGGGCAAGGTCCGGGGGGCGCTGCACGGCATTCCGATCCTGGTGAAGGACAACGTCTCCGTCACGGGCCGGATGTCCACCACCGCCGGGTCGCTCGCGCTCGACGGCTCCGTCGCCACGGTCGACGCGTTCATCATCGCGAGACTGCGCGACGCGGGCGCTGTCATCCTCGGTAAGACGAACCTGAGCGAGTGGGCGAACTTCCGATCGACGCGGTCCACGAGCGGCTGGTCGGGACGCGGCGGCCTTTGCCGCAACCCGTACGTGCTCGATCGCAACACATCGGGATCCAGTTCGGGGACCGGCGCCGCCATCGCCGCGAGCCTGGCGGCTGCGGGCATTGGAAGCGAGACGGACGGCTCGATCGTCTCGCCGTCGAATCATTGCGCCCTGGTGGGCGTGAAACCGACGGTCGGGCTGCTGAGCCGATCCGGCATCATCCCAATCTCTCACACGCAGGACACGGCCGGCCCGATGACGCGCACCGTGCGCGATGCGGCGATCCTGTTGACCGCGATGGCCGGCGCGGACGCCAACGATGCCGCCACGGCGGCATCGGCTCCGCACGCGAAGCGCGACTACACGTCCTATCTGGACGCCGGCGGCCTCAAGGGCGCGCGGATCGGCCTTCCCCGCAAGAAGCTGTTCGGCTACAGCCCATGGTCCGATCGCATCGCCGAACAGGCGATCGACGTCCTGAAGAAGGCCGGCGCGGTCATCGTCGACCCGGCGGACATCCCGACGATGGACGAGTTCGCGAACGGCAAGCCGGGCGGCGACGGCGAGTTCGAGGTGCTGCTTTACGAGTTCAAGGCGGATCTCAACAAGTACCTCGCGGCGCTCGGGCCGAGCGCGCCGATCAAGACGCTGAAGGAAGCCATCGCCTTCAACGAGGCGCACAAGGATCGCGAGATGCCGATCTTCGGGCAAGAGTTGTTCGAGATGGCCGAGAAGAAGGGCCCGCTCACCGACGCGAAGTACCTGACGGCGCTCAAGAACTGCCGGCGGCTCTCGCGGACGCTCGGCATCGACGCCGTCATGACTCGGCACAAGCTGGACGCGCTCGTCTGCCCGACCGACTCACCAGCCTGGGTCACCGACATCGTGAATGGGGATCACTTCGTCGGCGGCAGCTCCACCCTGCCGGCAGTCGCGGGCTATCCGCACATCACGGTGCCGGCCGGATTCGCGTTCGAGCTGCCGGTGGGCCTCAGCTTCATCGGCCGCGCCTGGAGCGAGCCGACGCTGTTCAAGCTGGCATATGCCTTTGAGCAGGCCACCAGGGCGCGCCGGCCACCGAGGTTTCTCGCGACGGCGCCGCAGAGCGTCTAGCTCGCGACGAGCCACGGAAATTTGCCACGGAGACGCGGAGAACTCGGAGAATTTCCCAGGGCTGCCGCGGGGCACGGAGAGAATTCGCCACGGAGACGCGGAGAACTCGGAGAATTTCCCAGGGGCTGCCGCGGAGGCACGGAGAGAATTCGCCACGGAGATGCGGAGGGCTCGGAGAATTTCCCAGGGCTGCCGCGGAGGCACGGAGAGAATTCGCCAC
>Ga0207701_10000274_pt1 | contig 52840 bp, 66 predicted proteins | sample KBSSwiSSwithPhiX_FD_184294 | JGI IMG/M metagenome (GOLD analysis project Ga0207701, IMG submission 184294) | Switchgrass rhizosphere bulk soil microbial communities from Kellogg Biological Station, Michigan, USA, with PhiX - S5 (SPAdes) (version 2) | ecosystem: Environmental > Terrestrial >... | reverse complement strand
GCGATCCTAGCCTCCACCGTAATGACTGATCTCAAAATCGGGGACAGCATCAGTGTAAATGGCACCTGTCTGACGGTGGTGAATAGGAGTGAGCACAATTTCTCCGTGGATGTCTCTCCCGAAACTCTGTCCGTGACCACTCTTGGTACGCTCACGGCCGGTGCGCCCCTGAACCTGGAGCGGGCGATGAAACTCAACGAACGACTCGGGGGGCACCTTGTGGCCGGTCACGTCGACGGCCTGGGGACGGTCCGAAGCCGCCAACAAGATGGGAATGCAATATTATTGGTGATCGAAGCCCCATCGGAGATTCTGCGTCACTGCATCGTGAAGGGGTCTATCACCGTGGACGGTATCAGCTTGACGATCAACCAGGTGACAGATCGTGGGTTCACCGTGTCGATTATTCCACACACGGCGAAGATGACCACTCTGGGCCTAAAGCAGGTCGGTGACCAGGTTAATCTGGAATCAGATTTGATCGGGAAATACGTCGAACGCCTGTTGCAGGAACGGGGACAGCTTCCCTCCAAACCGACCCCCGTCATCGACAAGGGTTATCTCAAAAAACACGGCCTCCTCTAGCAGGATGCTGAAAAATTGGGCGGGGAGCCTGGTCGTCCTTCTACTCGCGGAACGCGCACGATAAGAGTGCTCGCCCGGGCAAGAGCGCGTCTCGGTGCGGTCGGGGTTGGGCGGGTGAGAATGTTGCGCGCAATCAAGGATCAACCAGGCTCCCCCAGCGCCTTTCTTGCCGGCAAACCGTAATAATGAAACGATGCGCTCCCGATTCGCAGAATTCTCAGCCACCCCTTAAAAATAGAAACGTCCAAGATGGTACCGAAAGCCTCCAAATCTTTTAAACGTGTCACTGTGGATCGGTTGCTTTCTAAGCGTGGGATTGCCTCCCGGAGCACAAGTCAGGAATGGATTCGTGCAGGGCGAGTCCGTATCAATGGTCGAATTATACGCGATCCGGCCACGTGGGTCTTGTGGCCAAGAGATGCTGTCTCCATCGATGACCAACCGATTCATGACTCGGTCAAACGATTCCTTCTCTTTCATAAACCGAAAGGGGTGATCACGACACACAGTGACGAAAAGGGCCGCAAAACAGTCTTCGATGAGCTGCCAGCAGACCTGGGCTATATGCATGCGGTCGGGAGACTCGATCAGGCGACCAGTGGACTCCTCCTGCTCACGAACGATTCGGTTCTATCGAGCTATCTCACGGATCCGATCAATAAAGTAAGGAGAACCTACCTGGTCTCAGTGCGTGGACCATTCACTGAGGCACAGGCTGCAGAGGCTGTAGTCGGAGTGGTCGATGGTGGCGAACCACTCCAATGCCACAGCGTAAAGGTTCAGAAAAAGTCGGGTCGAGAATCGCATCTGGAGGTCGTCCTGACCGAGGGGAAAAATCGTGAAATCCGAAGACTATTTCAGGCCTTGGGGCATGAAGTGACCAGACTTAGACGTATTCAACACGGTCCTTTCAAACTGGAAGATCTCCCGTCCGGCGCATGGCGCGAGATCCCGATCGCAGACGTGAGGAAAGCGATTTCTGTTGGATGATTCTCAACTCTTAGCCAGGAATTGACCCAGGGATATCCGATCCCAACCCTGATGTTCCACTTCTGCCTCCGCTGGGTTGCTTGTCGCGAACAGGAAGCAGACTGCGCTGGGAGCCCTCTGGCTTGTTTTGGTAACGGGCGATAAACATGTTGCCCAGAGGGCGGGCATGGTCCTCGGCTTCTTCTCTTGTCGGAAAGCGCTGTTCCCCGACCTGCCACCACACACTCGCACTCATACTCTCACCCAACAAATCCGTCACCGACACCCTCAGAGCCTTTGCCAATCTCACCAACGTGCTCAACGTCGGGTCGTATTGCCCTAGCTCCAGCCGCGTGATGAACGTCCGGGACAAGCCAACATTTACGGCGAGCTGTTCTTGTGTCAAACCACGGCTGGTTCGGACCCGCTGAAGTTGTTTTCCGAGACGCTGTGCTGCGCGCATGGGGACCTCAAAAGGAACGAACGTTCTCGCTCGCTACGGATGTGGCGGGTGGAGGTAATATCCCGCTCGCTCTAACGCACGGCGGACGGCATTCATGACTGATGGACCGTCGTTGTAGGGCATCACAGTCACGTCCGGTGCGTTACTGAGCGCGGCCAGGGTTGGTTCTGTTTCCAGGCCGGCCAGCGCATCACAGGTTTCATACAAGCCGCCCCCTCCTTCCTCCAACACATTGTGATCCACGAGAATGGTTTGGATTGTTGCCAGGATCGAGGCTGTCGGCGTCGGCATGAGTAATGAGGCAAGGGCTCCATGATCGAGCCGGAGCTTGGCAGCAATGGGAAGAGGTTCTCCCCCGCGCTGGCGCTGGGCGGCGGGCAAAAGGATTTTCTCCTCCATCCCGATATGCCGGAGGAGTCCTGCACGGAATTGGGTGTAGGCGTGGTCATCGATCGATCCTGGACGAGCTCCTGCCGCTTGGAACAGTCCGTCGAGACGTCGATGGTCTTCGACGAGAAATTCCATGAGTACTCCTGCATTTTTGTTCTCTGATTGCCCCATCAGCCGACTCCAACCATAGCCTATGTCACACTCCGGCCATCATCTTATATATCTTGCACTTATATCGCCAGCGGCTCGTCAGGTTCTTCAAAAAACAGAGAGTGAGAAGGAGAAAGGAACAGAGCGGGGGTACTAACTTGGGGCCATTGTGATCCAGGTTGAGGCGGTGAGGCGGCGGCGGATCTACTCGATGCCTGCCTGACGTTGCAGCCAGCGCACATACTTCACAATTTGATCGACATCGCCGGGGGTCACGCTTTCGATTTTTGGCATGTTGCCGAATTGCCAATGGTGGGCCCGGACGCCATTAGCCGCAGCCAGTTGGAAGGCTTGGTCGCCGTGATGATTCGGCTCGTAGACTTTATGCACAAGCGGAGGTCCGTGGTCTGTTCCTGCTGCTTGTTTTCCATGACAGGCCGCACAATTTGTGTTGAATGTAGTTTCACCAGCTTGGAACTCCGTAGGCACAGGGCCTCTCTCTATTGCTTGAGTGGGTTGTGAGGAATCACAGGCTACGAGGAGGCCAAGCCCCAGTATCCACATTCCAATCTGAAATCTTTTTGTCATCGCGACTTTCATGGAGTCAGTTTGCTGATCCTATTCGAGCTAACGCCTCTGGAGCGCACAGTGCGACGGATAAGGAGCAACACGTCTGTGTGTGAGGTGAGAATGCCTCCGGCCGCCTGTTTCAATGATCCGAGGTTATCGCATATGTGATGGGATCTACAACCCCGGCCTTCGCAAATCCTTCCAGCCGGATCAGGCAACTATCGCACCGCCCACAAGCCTGATCCCCCACCGGATCGTAACAACTATGGGTCAAATGAAACGGGACCTGTAGTTCAATCCCTTGCCGGATGATTTCCTCTTTCGTCAGCATCAGCAAAGGGGTCTTGACATGGAGGGAGTTTCCTTCCAGACCGGCTTTCGTACCCTGCTTCACAACCCCTTCAAAGGCACGAATGAACTCGGGTCGACAATCTGGATAACCGGAATAGTCAAGCACGTTTGCGCCAAAATAGATGGACATCGCTCCCACGACCTCCGCATGTGCTGCCGCAATCGAGAGAAAGATGAGATTCCGTCCCGGCACATAGGTGATGGGAACGCCCTGACGATGCTCTTTGCTTGCTCGGTCTTTGGGTACGGCAGCTGGTCCGGTGAGCGCCGACCCGCCGATGGCGTGAAGGTTCAGATTCATGACCAGATGATTCGCTATGCCCAAGGCAGCTGCAATCTGCCCGGCTCGATCAATCTCCACTGCATGGCGTTGGCCGTAGGCAATCGTGAGGAAGAAAAGTTCGCAACCCTCCCGCTTGGCCAGAGCCGCGGTGACAGTGGAATCCAGCCCTCCGCTTGCCAAAACGACGGCTCGATGACCCGCTGGCTTCATCATGCCCCCACCTGCATGCCCGCAGAATATCAAGTGTCGTCAGAGAACGCGAGCCTCGCCTGATCAGCAAGGGCCAGAATCTTTTTGACGGAATACAGGCGATGCGAGGCGGGGAGAGAACTGATCACGAGTGGGGATACCTAATCGCGATCTTCTTCTCGCTCGATTTTTTCCAGCAGCTCTTCTTTCGATTGACACTCGACACAGAGCTTCGCAAATGGGACGGCGTCCAATCTCCGCTCGCTGATCTCTACGCCGCACTCTGCGCAGATACCGTAGGTGCCCTCGGTGAGCCTCGTCAATGCTTCGTCGATGGCCTGCCGGCGTCGATTGCGCATTTCCATTAAAGATATGCCCAGCTCGCGATCGAGATCCATGAGAGCTTGATCGCCGACATCGCGCGCAGATTCAAGCCGGCGCTGTTTATCTTCAATGAGGGATTGGCCCAGACTTCCTTCGATCTCTTTGAGGATTTCCTGGCGTTTCCGCATCAACATTTGATGGAGGGCTTGGCGGCGGCGCTCACGGTCTTCGCGTTCTTTCGCGGATTCCTTCGGTCTGGCAGCCAGTGGTGAGACTGCCATGCTGACAGGTTTTTCGACAACCACAACCGGAGCGTTCTTTGTTTTGCTCACCGGCTTCGAGGGCTTCGCCCGCATCTTGGCCTTCGCCACCGATTTCTTCTTGGCGGGGGTTTTTGTTGCCATGACGGGTTCTACTCCTGGGATAATATTCGAGTAGCCGAAAAAAGTCCGGCATTCATAGCATGGTGCCATGATCTTTGACAAGAGGTTATGGGAACGAGATTTTTAAGGCTAAGGATAGAGGATGGTCGAATGGATGGGGTGCCCGAGCAGTTTTTCTCGACCCTTAAGGCTCTGGAGTTCCACTAAAAAGTCGAGCCCGGCAATTTCGCCTCCCAACTGCCGAACGAGGGAGACAGTCGCGGCTGCGGTGCCTCCTGTCGCGAGCAAGTCATCCACGATCAGCACCCGTTCTCCCACCGCGATCGCATCGCGGTGGATGGCAAGGGTGTTCGAACCGTACTCAAGGCTGTATTTGACTTCAAAACAGTCGGCGGGCAACTTGCCGGGTTTTCGGACCGGGACGAATCCAGCATTCAGCCGGTTTGCCAGGACCCCCGCGAAAATGAACCCGCGTGATTCAATCCCGATGATTTTGCTGATTCCCTGGTCCTGGTAGTAGGCGGTCAGCTCATCAGCGATCGACGATAAGGCGCGGGCATCTTTGAGCAACGTAGTGATGTCATAGAAGAGAATGCCGGGCTTTGGGAAGTCGGGGACTTCGCGAACGAGGGTGTGGTATTTGACAGTGGTCATCGATCAGAGCAAGTCGGATTGTTTCATGGTCCTTCGTTCGATGGTATGGCGCAATCGCGCCAAAGCCGCCATTTCAATCTGCCGGACCCGCTCACGAGTCAACCCCATCTCCCGGCCGATCTCTTCCAACGTCTTAGCTTCGCTTCCATCGAGCCCAAACCGCGACATAATAACCGTTTGCTCCTTCTCAGGCAACTCCTGCACCCACTCCATCATTTCCGCTCGACGCATCACCCCCTCAGCCGTATCGGCAGGCGAGACACACGAGGGATCTTCAATCACATCGCGTAAGAATGTATCTCCACTCTCACTGATCGGACTGTCTAGCGAACAGGTCGTACGGACCACCTGTCTCAGATCCAACACTGTCTCATTCGTCGTCTTCATCCGTGTCGCTACTTCCGACGCGGTCGGTTCCCGTCCAAGCTCCTGGACGAGCTGCTCCGTCTTGGCGAGATAGCGGTTGAGCCGTTCCACCACGTGCACTGGCAATCGCACAAGCTTTCCCTGATTGATAATGGCCCGTTCGATATATTGCCTGATCCACCAGGAGGCATAGGTGCTGAAGCGAAACCCCCGTTTATAATTGAATTTTTCGACGGCCTTGATGAGCCCTAGATTGCCCTCTTCGATGACATCGGAGAAGGGGAACCCTCGATGCATATAGCGCTTACCAATGCTGATGACCAGACGGAGATTCGACTCGATCATCTGTTGGCGGGCCTTCTCATCCCCTGCCATGACCCGCTTGCCTAACTGCTGTTCCTGTTTAAACGTCAGTAGGGTCGAATGACGGATCTCGCGCAAATAGCACTTGAGAGTATCCAATCCTTCCGCACGTCGATTCGGTTTTTCTTCTCCGATCAGTGGCTCGTCTAGTCCGGGAGGCGCGGCAATATACTCTTCGTCAGAGTCGACGAAGTGTCGGCGCGCTTCGCTTAAATCGTGCAACTCTTCGCCTTCTCGGGCCATACGCTCCGTGGCTCCTTCAGTACCACACCTGGAAGTCTGAAAATCGTCCTGTTGCCGGACTCCATTCCACGTCAACGGCTGTCACTCGTGACGCGGGCGGCCCGGTCTTAGCGGCTTCGATCAGAATCAGGATCTCGTCCATGGGGCCCTCAACATCAAGCTCAACCCGCCCATCGTCGAGATTCCGGACACCTCCGCAGAGCCCCTGTTGCGCTGCGATGCGGAATGCAAATGCTCGATACCCTACCCCTTGGACTTTTCCTCTCACAAGCAGCTTCGCCCGGAGAGCTGCCGGTTCAATTGGTTCGGCCATAGACTCAAACAGACTGTGTTAAATAACGATGCCCATTCAACGAACGAATATTCTCATACCTCCACAGAAGCGTCACGCGTTTTGCGATTATGTGCGAGAGAATTTCATACATGGACTCAGCTAAGGGAGAGTGCCATAGCTGCCGGTATCGATCGCCACTTGTGGTGAAGGGTTGGCGTTGTGAAGTAGTCGGGATTCAGGGCAAATAAACGTAGGTTTTAATACCCAGTATTCCTCATGGCGCCAATAGACTGCGAGCTGACCTGATGTGTTTTGGTCGGGGCGAGAGGATTCGAACCTCCGACCCCTGCGTCCCGAACGCAGTGCGCTACCGGGCTGCGCTACGCCCCGACCGGGTGATCCGTTGAAGTAGGAAATAATTGTCTTACATCAGAGGGTCGAAACGCAAGCCATGGGATTCCGCCACCGCTCGGCATGTGACTTTTCCATCAGCGAGATTCACGCCTTTGGCGAAGCCCGCATCGGCTCGCAGCATGGCATCGACCCCTTCTGTTGCCAGTCGGAGCAGATACGGAAGAGTCGCGTTCATAAGGGCTTCCGTCGAAGTTCGGGGAACAATGCCCGGTATGTTTGCCACACAATAGTGCAGCACCCCGTCTACCGTATAGATCGGATCCGAATGAGTCGTAGGTTTCGTGGTTTCGAAGCAGCCTCCTTGATCCACAGCCACATCCACAATTACAGAACCAGGTTTCATCCTGGCAACCAGTTGGCGAGACACAAGCTTGGGCGCAAGGGCGCCGGGAACCAAAACCGCTCCGATCACAAGATCGGCTGCGAGCACTGCCTGCTCAATAGCCGCTGTCGTCGAAGCCAACGTAACAATCCGCCCATGATACTGATCATCCAAATATCGCAATCGGTCTACATCCAGATTGATCACCGTCACCAGGGCGCCCATGCCCACGGCGATGCGTATTGCTGCACTCCCGACTACCCCGGCGCCAAGCACGACCACACGCGCCGGCTCAACACCGGGCACCCCTCCCAGCAGCAGACCGCGCCCTCCTTGCGTTTTTTCCAAATAGTGCGCTCCGACTTGCACCGACATGCGACCGGCGATCTCGCTCATCGGCTTCAGCATGGGAAGACTGCCGTCCTTCGCTTCGACGGTTTCGCGGGCAATTGCGAGGATTCTGCTGTCGAGCAGGGCCTTCGTCAGTTCCGGGAACGAAGCTAGATGAAGATAGGTAAAGAGCACCTGGCCTGGACGAAATAAGGGGCATTCCGACAGGAGGGGTTCCTTCACTTTGACGATACATTCTGCTCGCTGAAAAACCTGCAGCTTCGATTGTGCGATGGTCGCACCCACCAGTTGATACTCTCGATCGGCATATCCGCTGCCGGCGCCGGCAGATTGTTCTACCAATACCTCGTGCCCTGCCTGACATAACGTCCGAGCTCCATCGGGCGTGACACTGACACGATACTCGTGATCCTTAATCTCTTTTGGCACTCCAATGACCATGGTTTGGCCCTCCCTGATCAATTCGCCCGGGTTATGTTCAGTTCATTTTATAACAGGAGACCGCAAAAATCCGCCAGCAGAAGACTGTTAAGGGGCCTGAGTCTCGCATATCCAGCGATCTGGTGGACAGTACGCGCAGGCCTGTTGTAAGATTCGCCCCGCTCTTCATCTCACGGTCGACAGAGGGAGGCTCTATGGATTCAATGTCCGGGTCCTGCAACGCTTGCGGCGCCAGCGGCACCGCGCTCATGAAGTTATCGCTCGGGAAGGACTTCTTTGGCCGAACTTACGATCGACTATCTCCCTCAACCGATCAAAGTCCGAAATGGTACTGCGAAGGCTGTTCGATGCAGAAAAATCTCCAGCGCGACTTTCGTGATATCGTAAGGGAATTCGACAAACTCATTGCCGGCCAGGGTTCCACCCTGTCTGCGCAGGAAGAATTTCAACGGGCCTCATTACGGTTGCGAGAGATTGCGACGATTCTCTCCGGAACGGCTGGGCGCTCCCCATTCCTGACCGCAGCTGATGTGACACAACTGATTGACCGGATGCAGGCCACCACAATGCAGGCCTAGCAGGAACCATTCGTGTCGACCTTCACAAGACATATTTTTGTCTGCACGAATCAGCGGAGCCCCGACGATCCCCGTGGGAGCTGTTCCAAGCTTGGGTCGGAGTCGCTCCATGCCCGCTTTAAGCAGGAAGCAAAGCGGCTCAACTTGAAAGACATTGTTCGAGCCAACAAAGCCGGGTGTCTCGATCATTGCGCCCAAGGACCGAGCGTCGTAATCTATCCTGAGGGTGTGTGGTATCAAGTGAAAACAGAAGCTGACGTGACGGAAATCATGGAGCGCCATGTGATCAAGGGCGAAGTCGTGACTCGTCTTATCATGCCGGATCATCCGGCCCCTACAGCACTCCCTCCGCTCAAATCTTAGGGTCGCACCACAAGGATTGTCATGAGTGTCGAAGAAAAGTGGAAAGCCAACCTGGAAAAGGTGGCCTTCATGAAGCAGTTTCCAGGATTACTCGGGACCTGGGGCGCATTGGTAGGGAAAACCGTTGAGGTCGTTATCCCCCTCAAGGGGAAACAGGGTGCTGCAGTGCTGGTGTGCTCCGATGGCACCTTTACCATCGTGCCCTTGATGGCGCCGGAGCCATACGAGTTGGGGGAGGCATTGGTTGTGGCACGAGCTGTTCTTGAACCTGTGCATCAGGCAGCTTATGTGGAGTATGATCGACTGGTCAAGAAGGACAAAGATGCCCTCAAGTCGGCTAGGGTGGAGAAGATTCTCGGGGCGATTCACAACAATCTAGAGCAGTTTCCGGAATTGAAGGATCGGTTGAAAGAGCTTGTGAAGGAGTGGAAGTGAACAGCCTTCCGGATAGGAACATGTTCGAGATCTTTTCCCAAGGTCTCTTTGAAGGAGTCAAACCCATGATGATCATTCGTGACCACCTCATCCGCCATCCAGACCGATGCACCCATCAAGCCGTCTGTGTCCCAATCTGCCCGACCGGCGCCTGGCTCTCCACTCCTCCCTACAAGTTCGACCCTTCCCGCTGTTTGGAAAGTTGCCGTCTCTGTCTGGACGCTTGTCCCTCGCAGGCGATCTACGGAGTGTTCAAGAAGGGGGAGAAGATGCTGGAGCCGCAAAAAAAGACGGGGTAGCCTGGTAAGTTCCCAGTGCTCGCAGAGCCCCCACGATAAAACGGTGGTCGCTCGATGCGCGCAGGCGGGAACCAATCAGACCACCCCTAAGAAAGCCGAAGACGAAAGTTTGGTGAGGTCCAGCTTTCCTTCCCCACAGAGCAGACTTGCGATTCTCGCTTTTCCGGCGAAAGTCCGCGCCAAGGCCGTGCACACGCCTAACTACCCCATTATCTGGCTCCGCATGAGACCCCGTATGCTTCGATTCAAGACATAGCATAGTTGAGGGTCTTGCAATCGCCCATGCTTGTTGCAGCTCATCCGATTTGCTTCCGCAATCTTCCCCAGTAGGCGGTTCCCACGTAATCGCAAGCGAAGGTGCTGGTTGTGAGCGCGATGATTTGGTAGACCTTGCTGCGGGAGATTTTCACTTTGACGGCGGGGTTCAGGAGATCGGGCGAATTCATGACCAGCTTGAGTGATTCCCCTGCGGAGAGGATCGGCCACATGCAAGAGAGCCGGAGGCGTGTTTCATGCCTCGGAATTGCCATGCTGTACATCCACCCCTGATCGAGGTGTTCCGTGGCCATGCGGACGAGTTTGCTTAGCACGGGCCGAAAGCGAGAAAGATTATCCTGATTCAGCAGATCGCGCGGTTTGAGCCCTGCTTCGGCCAGGAGAGGTGCCGGTACATAGCAGCGCCCCTTTTGGAGATCATGCGCGACATCCTTGACAATGTTCGTGAGTTGTAGCCCCTTTCCAAATCTCACACCCACCTCCGACATTTCTCGCACCTTCCACGAGGCTAAAGCCTTCCTGTGCGCGCACATCAAATCCGTCCAAAATTCGCCGACACATCCAGCCACGTAATAGGTGTATCGATCTAGATCGTCCGATGTCTTCAGCGCCACCAGATCCTCGGCTGATGTGCCAGGGAAGACCACGAGGTCCATCTCCATCCCTTGCGTCAGTGTGGTCATGAGCCGTTGTATACGACGGCGATCGCCCGGAGAAAACTCTTGGAACAATTTAAAGCAGCCTTCTAACCGTTCAAGAAGCATCTGCTCGGACGAATTTTGCTGGAGCGGCGCCATGGCTCGTTGAATTTCATGGATCTGCCCCCAGGAAATCTGGTCGCTGATGAACTGCCCCTTGAGCTGGCCGAGAAAATCCAATCGGCGAGGTCGATCGATCAATTCCGTGTCGGCAATCGTATCGGCTGCTCGAGCGAAGAGGTAGGCCAAGCTCACTTGATCGCGCACATCTGCGGGAACCACGACCAACGTTGTATAGAAGAGACGGGACACTTGCTTGAGGAGGTCGTGGAGCAGTTCCTGCTTGCTGGTCTCTATGCTCGTAACCACACCTATCGTACTTCCAACTTCCCTTCCATCCCTTTGTCGCGATGGCTGGGCAATGGCCAGAGGCGTTTGTCGCAGTAGATGGGGAATGTGCCGCGCTGGGTCGGCGTGAATGTGATGGTAACCGTCTTGCCGGCACCGACATCCTGTTCCACGGATAGGTCTCCTGTTGGGTCCTTGATGATGAAATTGTGTGGGGTGATCGTTGTCACGCTTGTGAGCGTCAGTTCAACCGGCTTTCCGGCTTCGACGATCAGATGGTTAGGGGTATATGAGTAGCTATCAAGCGCGATCGTGGCTCGCTGTATTCCATCTTCCGCCACCGGGATTGTCATAGCAGGGCTGGAGAGGGTTGGTTCCCCTGCATCAACGATTGTCGCAACGACGGAGATCATCAACCCGACTGTGGCCAACAGATGGAGCGATCGCCTTGGCACCTTCTGCATGAGCCAGTTCTAACAGGAAGGATGGGACGGGTCAACTTTGTCGAAGAGTATCAGTCACTTCGAGCATCTTGACCTTGGCACTTCCGGACTTACTATTCTAAAACAATACATCGTCGGCATTGATGAGATGCATTTTGCCGAATCCGTGAGTATAATCACTCTCACCGGCGACTCGCCTGAACAATGGGACGAGGGCCTGGTTGTGAAGGAGGATTTCAATGAAGTGGATGAAAGGCATTTTTCTCCTGTTGGCCGCGAATATTTTGATCATGGTGACGCTCTCGCTCACCGTGCCGATACTCATCAACGTCGTCCTGCCCATGTTCGGGGTCGATGTACGAGGAATGGTCGACTTAAGCTCGTTAGTGTGGGCCCTCGCCTTCGGCTTTGGGGGCGCCTTTATCAGCTTAGCATTTTCTAAGCAAATGGCCCGGGCCATGTTGGATTGTCGCCAGATCGTCCAACCCAGGTCGCAAGCCGAACAGGTCATCTATGGCACTGTTCAAGAGATCGCCCAACGGTTACAGATTACGATGCCTGAAGTATGGATCTATGAATCCCCTGACCCCAATGCTTTTGCAACTGGCCCCAGCAAAAACAACTCAATGGTGGCCGTCTCGACCGGATTGTTGAGCAACTTACAAGAACAAGAAGTGCGAGCCGTACTCGCCCACGAAATGGGACATGTCTATAACGGGGACATGTTCGCAACGACCGTGTTGGCGGGGCTGATGAATACCTTTGTGTACTATGTGGCGATGTGGGTACGCCGGATCTTCGCGGAACGCGATCAAGCCATGCTTGGTTTTGGGTTGTCGATCGTGCTCCAGATTGTCGTCAGTATCCTGGCATCGATCCTGATCTGTTGGTTTTCGCGTCGGCGCGAATTTGGCGCAGATGCCTTTTCAGCTAAGGTGTATGGAAAGGACTCGATGATCTCGGCCCTTCGTGCGATTGATCGATGGGTCACCCGCGCCCAGGTTGAGCACTCCACCCAGGATGCGCTCGCGACCATGAAGATCTCTGGCAACTCTTCAGGATTTATGCGCATCTTTGCCACGCATCCGCCGATGGAAGCGCGCATTGACGCCCTAGAACGGCTCTAATTGCGAGGTGTTCTCTGAGAGTTCTGCCCCATACGTTAATTGGATTGTCGATCACGATCGGCGTGATCGCCGGTGGCGGGTCGAACGATCTACTCGACCCCGGTTCTGTGCAGGCAAAACAGGAAGGAGCCATACTGATGGCAGTACGGGGTCCCATGGTCTATGACTTTATGTTGAATGATATCGACGGCAAACCGGTTTCACTAGATCAATTCCGTGGTAAGGTTCTCTTGTTGGTCAATACAGCCAGCTTCTGCGGCAATACGCCGCAGTATACCGATCTCGAAAAGTTGTATGAGCAATATAGAGAGAAGGGTTTCGAGATCTTGGCTTTCCCTGCTAATAACTTCGGCCAGCAGGAGCCCGGTACGAATGAAGAGATTAAGACCTTCTGCCATACCAAGTATAGCCTAACGTTTCCGCTCTTCAGCAAGATCAGCGTGAAGGGCAATGACAAACATCCCCTCTACCGGTATCTGACTGAACAGAGTCCATTCCCTGGCGAAGTGGAGTGGAACTTCCAAAAGTATTTGATCGATCGTTCAGGAAAGGTCATCGCTCGATACCATCACCGCACCAAGCCGTTGGCGCCAGAGGTGGTGCAGGATGTCGAGCGAGTGCTTGCAGCCCGCTGACTCATTCATGTTTTTCGATAAAAAGAAATATTGGCTCGATATTCCTCTATAGCGGCAGTAAGAGCCGGGCCGCCGAGAGGGATATTGGCATCCAGGGCATCTTCGATCTCCGGGTCATTGATTTCGACATCATAGCGATCCTGCACATTCGTTCGGACAGGGCCCTGGGTCACCTCTCGAGGCATGAATATCTCTTTCCAGACTTCCTTCTCGACCAGACATACGTCCCTGAATCGCTCGAAGAGCAGTGTCAGCTTTTCCGGATCCGTGACTTTGATACGCTCTCCCATTCTGTTCCTTTCTGCATGAGTGATCTCGGACGCTACTTCTGGGGACTCTCTCCGGCAGGGGTAGTACCCTCAACGATGGTAAACCGCATGGTACCGACTTGATTGGCTGCATGAAAGGGCTGTTGCCCGAGCGGCGTGATGAACAGTTTCACAAGATATGTCCCGACAGCCCAAGCATCTCCAGGTCTCCTGAGTTCTAAGAATCCATAGCGTTCATGCCCCGGCACTTCCAAAATGTCTTTGCCGAGTGGGATAGATGAAGGTACGCTCTTTTCACTCTCTAGGGACCACTGCGCGCTGAATTGGGCAGGATCTTCCAACGGAGCTGACTCGAAGACAATATAGATTGCGGGAATATCCCGAGGAAATATCGACCCCGGTTCGATGGGTTTAAGCCGGGGATCTTGCGTGTACCAGCCTTTTCGGCCGAATGTATCCCACTCAATGTCATATCCTTTTGCCATTTTGATCCAGGTAAACAGGGATTGCGGGATACCTTTTTCCTGTTGGTCGAACGACGGGCTTTTCGTGGGATCGATCTCAGTTGTCGTTTGTTCCTTCGGTGCAAATGGGTCTCGTGCCTCGACCTCCTGCCGGGTACAGACGACAAGGCTTAGGGTGGCGATTACTCCCACCAAGACTGTATTCCGAGTATGTTGGGTTAGAATCATCATCATAGCTAGCAGGCTGTTAGAAAGTCCGCCAGCGGCGTTCTCGTACGCCCGCCTCGTCCCTTGCTGAGGCCTTGCCCGCGGTCACGGCGCGTCTTGGCGCGCCCGGGGTTGGGCGGGTGAGAAAGCGGCCTTTCTGAACAGCCTCCGACGGCTTCGGAACGGTTCTGCGAGTATGACCTTGCGTGGCTGTTCTGTTCGACTCGTTTGCCAACAGGCTGCAAGTCGGTTGTAGTGCCATGGTATCGAGAGATCAACGAGGGGTCAATCATCGACTGATCAAACTACTCATCCATTTCTGCTCACCCCGCAGTCTGTGTTAGGCTTAACCAGAGTTCCCTTCCAGCAGAGGACCATGCATTTGAGACAGGTACAGGATCTGCACGAGACTTCGCTAAGCAGTTCGCGAACGGAACATGCGGGCAGGCAGGGCCTTCGGTACGGACTCCGAGACGGGGCCTGCCAGGCTATTACGCAAGGAAGCGGGGAGCAATACCTTTCCGCCTTTGCTCTGCTTCTACATGCAAGCCCGTTCCAGTTGAGCGTCCTGTCGGCGTTGCCACAACTCATCGGAACCGGCGCTCAACTCATTTCTGTTAAGTTATTACAATGGTTCCCAAATCGTAAAGCCCTTATCTCGGCCGGCACCGTCGGGCAAGCCGTCTCCTGGGTTCCCATCCTGCTTCTTCCGTTGCTGTTTCCCCAGTGGGGGCCCTGGCTCGTCGTGGGTGGCGCTGCTGCATATTTTGCCTGTGCCCATTTCACCGCGCCTGCGTGGAATAGTTTGATCGCCGATTGGCTCGGCCAACATGAGCGAGGAGCCTATTTCTCGCGTCGAGCCCAAATCATCGCCAGCCTCAGTTTCTTTGCGCTCTGCGGAGCCGGATGGGTGCTGAGCCTCTGGCAGGATTCCACCGCTGCGTGGTGGGGCTTCGTGCTGATCTTCGCTATGGCCGGAAGCGCTCGTATCCTCTCCGCCTTGGCCTTATCGCCTGTTCAAGACGTGCATCCGACTGCCTATCTGGAATCTCAACAAGGATTCCGTGAGTTTTTCCGTCAGAACGCGACCAAAGATTTTCGTCAATTTCTGCTCTTCGCGGGGCTCATGCACGCATCCGTGTTAATTGCCGGTCCATTTTTCGTGTTGTACATCCTGCAAGATCTTCATCTTTCCTATTTCGGCTATGGAGGCTGGTTGGCAGCAGGCATTCTAGGTCAGCTCCTCACTCTGCGTGCGTGGGGTCAATTCGGGGACCGTTTTGGAAACAAAGCCTTATTGTCCATCACGGGCTTTACTGTGCCCATTTTGCCGATGCTGTACCTTGTGAGCACGAATGTAGGTTTTCTGCTAGCAGTCAATTTTTTGGGAGGCGTCGTGTGGGCCGGCTTGTCCTTGGGACTCCAAAACTATGTGTTTGATTCGGTCAGGCCGGAAGACCGAGCGAAAGCCATTGCATTGTACAGCACAATTAACGCCGTAGGATGGTCGATAGGGGCTTTGCTTGGGAGCTGGTTGGTGGAGCACCTTCCTGCAAACATTGAGTGGGCAGGAATGATCCTCCAGCCCGCATCGAATTTGCCATTTGTCTTTTTTCTTTCAGGCGTCTTGCGGCTAGTGGTCTCGTCCAGCCTTCTTGGTACTTTCCACGAAGCCCGCCAAGTTGAACTGGTGCCCCGGCGACAGCTATTGTGGGAAGTGCCGCTTGTAAAACCTGTTGCACAGTTTGTGATCTGGACTCTGCCCAGATTGAGTCGGTAGGGTGTCGGGCTCAGTAACCTTGGGCGGGCGGCTGGGCGGTCCGCCCTTGCTCTTCTTGTTTGAGCTTCTCAAACGCGCGGTCTGCATGGCCACGCACTTGGTCTGGTGTCGGCTGCGCAAGCGGCTTCGGCTGGTCGCTGGAACAGGCTGCCAGTGCCAGGAACAATATACCTGCCATCGCGTATCCAACGACCCTATGGCCGTACATCATCTCCTGCTTGCCATGTTCCATATAAATCCTCCCCTGATCAATGGGCGGAGTCTTACTTTCCTATTCAAGAGCTGAGTCTAAGTAGAACATTCTGTGATTTTCTGTTGGTTATCATACTACCTCAGTGGCGTAAAAACCAATCGCCCACTCTGAGGGCAGGGGCGGATGGATCTGATTGACTGACCTAAAGCGGCGCGGTATTCTCAACCACCAGATTACCCGCAACCCCGAGGTCCTTATGTCCCTGCACGACCGCCTCACAGAAGACTTGAAGCTTGCTATGAAGGCGCGTGACCAATTGCGGATGGATGTGATTCGTATGATCAAAGCTGCCGTGATGAATAAGGAGATGGAGATCAAAAAGGATCTCGACGATGCCGAAATGAGTCGTGTGATGACAGCCATGATCAAACAACGCCGTGAATCGATTGAGCAATTTGAAAAAGGTCAGCGGGTAGAACTCGCCGATAAAGAACGGCAGGAAATCGCCATTCTCGAATCCTATCTCCCTCAAGCGCTCTCTTCTGAACAGCTTTCTGCCGTCGTGGACTCGGTCATTCGAGATACCGGTGCTCGATCTCTGAAAGAGATGGGTATCGTGATGAAGGCGGTGATGGTCCGTGTAGCCGGTCAACCGGTGGACGGCAAAGAGATCAGTGACCTCGTGCGCTCCAAGCTCCAGTAACCCGGTCGGCGCCTGCTATACTAACAGGTAACTGCTCACACATCCCTGTGCGAGCGCCTGACAGGTATCCGCATGGGCATTCTTATTGTCGACGACTCTCCAGACCAGCAGGTGCTCCTTCGCGCAATCCTTGGAAAGGCCGGCTATACGGACCTCCTAAGCGCGGACTCCGCAAAGGCTGCGTTCCCCATGATTGGCATGGATGGCCAGGAGACGCCGCCCCATATCGACTTGATCTTGATGGATGTGCTTATGCCGGAGCTGGATGGAGTCGAAGCGTGCCGTCAGATCAAGAGCCGTCCGCACCTGTGCGATATTCCCATCATCATGGTCACGGCAAAAAGTGATCACTCCAATCTTCAAGCGGCTTTTGCTGCGGGAGCGATCGATTACATTACGAAGCCGGTTAACAGCATAGAACTGTTGGCACGCGCTTCCTCTGCACTGGCGCTGAAAAAGGAAAGGGATTGCCGCAAAGCGCGCGAAGAGGAACTCCGTCGAAGCAATGAGGAGCTGCAAAACGCGCTTCGGGATGTCAAAGTCCTCCGGGGACTCATTCCCATCTGCGCATCCTGTAAGAAGATCCGGAATGACGGCGGTTTCTGGCAACAGTTGGAGGAATATATCGGCGAACATTCCGAGGCAGAATTCAGCCACGGCATTTGCCAGCCCTGTGTCAAAAAGCTTTATCCTGGAGTTTATAAAGACTAGCTGCTACGATTTCTCAAGTTTGCCACTCGAATTCACCGGACTCAGAACCTATGGGCATTTTGATTGTTGATGATTCTGCGGACGACCGCCTCCTGCTCCAGTCCATCCTTTCGGCTGCAGGTTACGATCAGCTTCTGGTTGCCGGCTCGGCTGCCGCCGCATTCCGTTTACTCGGTCTGGATGACGGGAAGCACAGCGCTGCTTCCCGAGTCGACCTGATCCTTATGGATATCATGATGCCGGAGATGAGCGGCATCGAAGCCTGTCGCCAGATCAAGGCGGTCGAACACTTCCGTGACACGCCGATCATGATGGTCACCATGAAGAGCGATCCGGTCGATCTTCAGCTGGCTTTTGCCGCAGGTGCGCTCGACTACATCGGGAAGCCCATCAACAAGATCGAGCTCTTGACTCGCATTCGCTCGGTTTTGCGGCTCGTCCATGAGATCGACCGAAGGCGGGCCCGTGAGCAGGAATTGCTTGAGGTAATGCGTCAACTCCAGGAAGCGAATCAGATGCTCTTGCGGCTTTCCTCCCTTGACGGCCTCACCGGAATTACCAATCGACGGCAGTTTGATGATTTCCTGGACCAGGAATGGCGCCGTGCCGTCCGCGAATTGACGCCGCTCTCACTGATCATGCTCGACATCGATAGCTTCAAATCTTACAACGATGCTCTTGGGCATACTTCTGGCGACGAGTGCCTCCGGCAAGTTGCCGCTGCTATCTCCGGGGCCGTCAACAGACCTGGAGACCTTGTTGCCCGGTACGGGGGAGACGAATTTGTCGTCGTTCTCCCTGGTACTGGGTCGGATGGAGCGGCACAGGTTGCGGAATCGCTTCGGCAGCGTATCGAAGCCCTTGCCATTACGCATTCCGATGGTGGTTGCACCACCATCAGCGTAGGCTTCGCCAGTACGATCCCCGGCCGGAACAGTTCACCCATCGATCTGATCAAGGCCGCGGATCAAGCCCTCTATCAAGCCAAACAGGAAGGCCGCAATCGGGCTAGGCAGGCAGGCACACTCTCTCTCGTTCCGCGCTCTCACGAAGACTAACCATCCCGTCCTCGCGATGACAATGCCAGGACCTCGACGAGATGGGTTGACGGTGATCGGCGCGGTTCTCTCCGCGCACGTAGTACCATCTCCATATAGAGACTCTCCACACGACGTGCATCCAATTTTCTGCGAAGGGGTGTGCCGCCATGGCTAAGAAATCGTCAGCGATTCGAGCCATTCGCACGAGTAAGCGAAAACCGGGTTCCTTGGCTGGCGATGGTTCACAGACCACGCACCCATCCAAACCGCAACGACTCTCTGCTTTACGCGGAAAATCAGCGGAGAAAAATGGACGCCGCACAGGAGGTGCTCAAGCTATCAATCGGGCAGAATCGGTTCTGCGAAAAATCGAGCGACAGTTTCGGGCTTTGGTAGAATCGACAAGCGATTGGGGTTGGGAAATCGATGAGCATGCCCTCTTCACATACGGTAGCCGGGCAATTTCCGATATCCTCGGCTATACGCCGGAAGAAGTGCTTGGCAAAACACCCTTCGATCTGATGCCGCAGGCAGAGGCCCGTCGGAGCAGAGATCTGTTCGGGCCTATCTTGGCAGCCCGGCAACCGTTTAGCTGCATTGAGTCTGTCTACCGACATAAGCGAGGCCACTGCATTGTTCTTGAATGTGGGGGAGTGCCTCTGTTCGATGAGGTAGGAAAATTCACAGGCTACCACGGCATGAATCGGGACATTACGGAACGCAAACGAGCCATGGAAAAAGCAAGGCATGATCAAGCGCTCCTGGCTTCCATCATTGAAAATATCCCTGACATGATTTTCGTCAAGGATGCCAAGACTCTGAAGTTTGAGCGCTTCAACCAAGCGGGTGAACAATTACTCGGTTATTCCAGAGAGGAACTGATCGGCAAGAGCGATTACGATGTGTTCCCCAAACGAGAAGCCGACTTTTTCACAGCCATGGACCGTCAGGTTTTGCAACAGGGGTGTCTCCTCGATATCTCGGAAGAGCCGATCGAAACTCGTGGGAAGGGAAAGAGATTGCTCCATACCAAGAAAGTTCCGATCACCGGTGATGATGGCACGCCCCTCTATTTACTGGGCATCTCCGAGGATATTACCGAACGCAAGCAGATGGAACGCGTCGAACAGGAGCGGACAGGCCTATTGGTGCAGCAGCAAATTGCATTGTGCGAGCTGGCGAAGCACGATGCGGTCTATACAGGAAAGTTTGAAGAGGCGTTGCGGATGATCACTGAAACAGGAAGTCGTGTACTCGGAGTGGAACGGGCGAGTATCTGGATCTTCAATGAGCAGGGGACTGCATTGGAGTTGCTCGACCTCTATGAGCGAACCCCGAATCGCCACGTAACCGGCGTAACTCTGACCGTGCAGGACTATCCATCCTATTTTCAAGCCATTACACATGAAGAACAAGCGATTGCCGCCGATGATGCTCACAGAGACTTCAGAACCAGAGAGTTTTCGCGCTCGTATCTGACCCCTCTCGGAATTGGAGCGATGTTGGATGCCCCGGTTCGACGGCGAGGGCAGGTTGTCGGGGTGTTATGTCACGAGCATGTCGGTGAAGCGCGGTCCTGGTCGAAGGAAGAAATCTATTTTTCCAGTTCACTGGGTACTTTCATGACGCTCGTATTGGAAGCCCGCCAGCGTAGGGAGGCTGAGCAAGCCCTGGTCCTTGCTAAGGAATCGGCAGAGGTGGCTAGTCGGGCAAAGAGTGAATTCCTCGCCAGCGTAAGTCACGAGATTCGAACGCCTATGAATGCAATTATCGGGATGGCGGATCTGCTTTGGGAAACAGATCTGGCTCCAGAACAACGAAAATACCTGCGTATTTTCCGTCGCGCCGGCGGAAACCTCCTGGGTCTGATCAACGACATTCTCGATTTGTCGAAGGTCGAGGTCGGCCATCTGGAGCTGGAATCAACCGACTTTGATTTGAGCGACTTGCTTGAAAAAGCGATCGAGATTCTTGCCATGAGGGCGAACGAAAAAGGCCTCGAACTTGCCTGCCACATTTCTCCTGACGTCCCCCGTGCCGTGATTGGAGATCCCAATCGACTCCATCAGATCCTCATCAACCTTATCAGCAACGCAATCAAATTCACCGACAGTGGGTCTGTCACGGTCCAGGTCATGCCGGATCCGGAACTCCGTTCCCCTGGAGCCATTCGATTCTCTATTAGTGATACAGGGATCGGCATTCCTTCTGACAAGCTTACCGCCATTTTCGAAAGTTTCACGCAAGCCAGCGTCTCGACAACACGCAAGTACGGAGGAACCGGGTTAGGCCTGACTATTTCCAGGCAATTGGCCGAGCGCATGAACGGACGAATCTGGGTGGAGAGCACTCTCGGGAAGGGCAGCAGCTTTCACTGCTGTGTGCAGCTTACTGTGCAGTCCGGCGAGACCCGCCCCCACGAAGATTCACAGATTGACCTTCAAGGGGTCAGAACCCTTGTGGTCGATGATCATGCCACCAACCGCCTGATTCTTCGTGAAACCTTGACCGCTCTGGGAGCAGAAGTGACGGATTCGGCTTCAGGAGGCGAGGCCATCGAAGAATGGCGGCGAGCCTCTGCCTCCATCCACCCGTACGAACTCGTGCTTCTCGATTGTCGCATGCCGGAGATGGATGGATTCCAGGTCGTTGAAGAGATCAGACGAATCGGCCCTTCCCAGGGTCTGACGATTGTGATGCTCGCTTCCGACCATTGGGCTGACGACATTGCCCGCACCTATGACATGGGACTGAGCGGTTACCTGATCAAGCCCATCAGGAAATCGGATCTGCTCCAGACCATCAGCATCGCCCTCGGTCGTTCCAGAGGTGTCCAACACACGACTGGTTCAGCGCCAGTGGCTCCGGTACTTGTTTCAGAAGTCAGGGCGCTGCGTATCCTTTTAGTGGAAGATTCTCCAGATAACCAATTACTCGTCCGCTCCTATTTGAAGCAGACGTCCTATCGTCTCGATATTGCCGACAATGGAGCAATCGCGCTGGAACGATTCAGGACCGGCTACTACGATCTCATCCTGATGGACATGCAGATGCCGGTGATGGACGGTTATGAGGCGACACGGTCGATTAGGAATTGGGAGCGTGAGCATGATCTTCCCCCGACCCAGATTATTGCCTTGACCGCTCTCGCGTTGAAAGAAGAAGGAGCCAAGATTCTCGAAGCCGGCTGCGATGCCCATATGACCAAGCCTCTCAAGAAACACACACTCCTGGAAGTGCTCCAGGCCTGCAAAGGACGGCGAACCACATGAGCATGGGGCAGAATAGAAAGGCAGAGAGTACGATCACTGTGTACATCGACTCAGGCCTTGAAGAGATCGTTCCAGGATTCCTCGAGAATCGGCGGCGTGATGTGCAGAAGATTGAAACAGCATTGGGGCAAGACGATCTCAATACCATCTGCGTCATTGGTCACCGAATGAGGGGGGATGGAGGAGGTTATGGGTTCGACGCTATCAGTAGGATAGGAGAAGGCATGGAGCAGGCGGCGGGGCGACACGATAAGGAGGCGATTCGGCGGCAGCTCAGCGACCTCGTTGACTTCCTTGCCCGTATCACCGTGGTGTACAGAAGATAAGTTCTGATCCACTTCAACCGGGACATAGAGGCGCCCTCCGTGGCAGAAGGTCAACGACTACTCGGTTTCCGGAAGTGCTATTGTTCATGAGCTTCCTTGGGCCTCGTGTGTCGTCCATCGGCATCGAGGGATCCAGGTGTCCCGATGCGATGGACGAGAAACCGGATGATATTCTCGATCTCTTCTTGCCGTTTCAGATAAAACTTCGCTCGAGAATCTGGTTGCTTCCCAACACGGATGCCCATGGCCAGCCCTTCCGTGAGGCGGAATACGTTTTCATCCGTCTCATCGTCACCGACAAAAAACAGACCGGATTGTCGGAGATGGACCATGAGGGCCAATGCAGCCTGTCCTTTCCCACCCTGTCCAGGTGGAAGGACATTCACAGAAAATTTGCCGAGGATTACGCCGGGCGACGGCGATAACTGTTGGAGCAGAAGTTCCACGGCTATGCGTACACGAGTCGGTTCTGTCACGCCCTGGAAGTGAAGGGTAAGAGAATAGCGCTTGTCTTCGATTTCGACCCCCAGCTCCTTTAATGACTGGGCAAATCGAATGGAGAGGCTCTGCTTCCAACCCTGACAGATTTCCTCGGCGCTGAGGAGTGTATGGGGCGGGGTCAGGGGACTCTCAATCCCGTGGTTCCCGATCAGATAGGAGACTGTTCCACGCATGCGCGACTCGAGATCGACGAGCGCTCGACCGGAGACGATGGCGCAGGGAGCACGTTTTGCGAGTTCCTTAATCCACCCTTTGATGGAAAGCGGGATCTGGACACTATCACGATCGGGAGAGATAGGCGCGAGTGTCCCGTCAAAATCGAAGGCATACAGAATGGAGCGGGTAGTGAGGGTATCCAGCGCCCGGCGCCCCTCCGCAGAGAACACATACGTCATGTCTGGTCTCCGGTGGTCGTTCGTACTTTTCGCGCACCTACTTGACGTTCGAGTCGAGCACGTTGCCGCATTCGGGCTGCGTCCATAAGCATGCGTCCGGCCCAGCGATACACGTTGAATTCTTGTACGATGCCGCGCATGCTGCGCATTCTGGCGCGCTGCTCAGTCGGAGGCATCATCAGGGCCAGGTGCAGAGCGGCAGCGCATTGATCGATATTGTATGGGTTAATCAGCAGTGCATCTGGCAACTCGGTGGCTGCGCCGGTGAACTCACTGAGGATCAGGACGCCTTGCTCGTCGTCCCGCGCTGCAACAAATTCTTTGGCGACCAGATTCATGCCGTCATGCAAGCTGCTGACGATGCAGAAGTCGGCCCCTTTGTAGTAGGTGACAACATCTGATGGCTCATGATGTTCGATCCGCAAGAGGATCGGCCGATAGCCCTCTCGCCCGAATCGCTGATTGATGCGTTCAGCCAAGGTCGTCACTTGCTGCGTGAGCAGCTGATACTGATCGATCTTGGAGCGGCTGGGCGCGGCAATTTGTACGAACGAAAATTTTCCGATCCATTCCGGCTGCAGCTCCAGCAGCCGCTCGACAGCGAGGAACCGCTCGAGAATTCCTTTGGTATAGTCCAGCCTTTCGACGCCGATCCCCACGCGATGCGTGGGGGGAAGGCCGTTGCTTGCGCGGATGCGGGTCCTGCACTCAGATTCTGACAGCAATTGTGACGTCCCCCGATTAGGCCATGCGATCGAAATCGGGTAATGATTCACCGCCGTGAGTTTGCCTTGATAGGAAATCAGAGAGCTGTCCCGGTCGATCCTTGTTTCGAGAGAATGGTCCACGGTATTGATGAAATTGCTGCCATGGAATCGCGTGTGGAATCCAAGAATGCTGCTTCCCAAGAGCCCCTCGAGGATCTCTCGGTACCAAGGGCAGATGGCATAGCGCTCAGGATTGGGCCACGGGATATGCCAAAACGTGATAATGGTTGCATGCGGCAACTGGTCTCGCACGATCTTGGGTACCAGCGCGAGATGGTAATCCTGAATAAGCACGACCGGGTTGTCGGTCTTGGCTTCCTCGATGATTGCTAATGCAAATCGCTCATTGATCGCTTTATACTGTTTCCAATCCGAGGATCGAAAGACGGGGCGGATGTGGGCCAAATGGCAGAGCGGCCACAGTCCTTCATTGGCAAAGCCATAATAGTACCCGTCTTCTTCTTCCGGCGACATCCAGATCCGCCGGATCTCATAGGCAGGATTATCCGGCGGAACGCGGACATGGCTGCGTGAGTCGACAACCTCGCGATCAGCACTGCCGCTGCCATGCGCAATCCACACGCCTGAGCAGGCCCGCATGATCGGTTCCAGGGCTGTGACGACCCCACTAGCCGGAACTTCTACGACAATCTGTTGCTCCGTCCACTTGTGGACATAGGGTTCACGGTTTGACACGATAAGCACTTCGTCCCCGGCGAGATGGTCATGGAGAATGGTCTTCAGGGTCGCCGGCGTCCAGCTCATCTGGCTCTCATCCCTCATCCGTTTGTCCGATTCGAGCTCATGGATCAAGGCGCGGAGGTCTTCAGCAACCGGGTTGAGATCGGCATCGTGCGGCTGGTCGCCAGCCGCGGCACCCAACCCTTTCATACGTAGCATGGCTCGCACACCTGCGACCCATCCTCGCAAACTTAGGTGGGCGACCAGCACTGTGACAAGCGAAATTACCGCGCCGATGATCGCAAACAGATAATACAGATACCACTTTGTGTCATTGCTTCGATGTTCGACCCAACTCATGTCATGGATGAGCATGAGGCGTCCCCATACGCGGCCGTTTCCTTCGATTTCTACAGCTGCGACGTGGACGGCTCCTTGGGCGAGCCGTAACAGGGCGGTCTGGTCGCCTTGTTCAGCTTTTACAGTGCTGGCTGTGTCGCAAGGAATGGAATCAGGGTAGGTCAGGGTTTTATAGGCTAGTTTGCCATCACGGTCGCAGAACCCGATGGCAAAAAGCCGTTCGTCCTGAATGATCCGATGGAAATAGTTTGATAGCTTTCGCTTATCCTCCGCTGCCAGGAGCTCCACCAGGGGGCCTTCGACCATACGAGCGATCAGTTGTGAGCGGATTTCAAGATCCCGCACGAACCATTTCAATGTCAAGGTGTCGACGAGGGGAATGGCCATATAGGCCAGGCCGGCCAGTACCAAGGCCAGCGGCACCAAGAATCGAAGCGATAATCGCATAGATTACCCCTCGTTTACATTGAACGAGAAATCGCCTAGAGTGCTGGAATGTATCCTTATGGTCTTGTCGGCAATTGTCAAACGTCGGCCCTCATCGGGTTGAGCGGGGCGGTCGAATGGATGTGCGCGCCGCGACCCGACAGCCCGCCTGTCTTCGGGCGACTGCTCGATCCTGATGGAGGGCATTTTTCCATATCAAGCCTTGCCCCTTCTAGCGAACTTCTATCCGAGCAACGTTATCTTCCCAACACGAACATATTACTCACTACCGTCGCTTTGCCGAACGGCGATGCGTTCCAGATCACCGACTTCTGTCCCCGGTTCGAGCAATACGGCCGCATTTATCGGCCGGCGGCACTCTTTCGTCTGGTCGAACCGCTGCAGGGCACTCCGGCCATTCGCGTCAGCTGCCGGCCGGTGACGGGATGGGAAAAAACTCCGGTGCAGCCCGTAAGAGGCAGTAACCACTTACGTTATGAGATTCGAGGGGAACTGCTCCGTCTATTGACGGACATGCCCCTGACCTACCTCTCCGAAGAAACCCCGGTCGCACTCACGCAGAAATTCTACTTCGGCCTCACATGGGGACTCGGCATCGAAGATGACCTCGTCAAGGTCACGCACGACTTTCTGGAACAAACCACGCGCTACTGGCGCACCTGGGTGAAGAACTGCTCAGTACCTCTCCTGCATCAACAGGAAGTCATCCGTTCGGCTTTGGCGCTCAAACTCCATTGCTTCGAAGACACGGGGGCCATCCTGGCGGCCTTGACGACCAGTCTTCCCGAGCAACCGGGCGGAGGTCGCAACTGGGATTATCGATACTGTTGGCTGCGCGATGCCTATTTTGCACTCACGGCGTTTCATAACCTTGGCCACTTCGAAGAAATGGAGGCCTTCCTAAAGTTCCTCTTGAATATTGCACATACGCATGAGCATTCCCGAGACCGGTTACGGCCAGTGTATACGCTGAGCCAGAGCCTGCCCCTTCCAGAAACCGAGCAGGCAAATTGGGCCGGCTATCAGAATAGCGCCCCTGTTCGAAGCCATAATCAAGCGGCTGACCAAGTGCAGCACGATGTCTATGGCGAGATGATTCTGACTTTCACGCCGATCTTCTTCGACGAACGGTTCAGCGACCTGCGCAGCAAAGACCTCGACGGGCTTTTGGCCCACTTAGCGAACTTATGCGTGCGCAGCATCAGCCAGCCTGACGCCGGGCTTTGGGAGATCCGCAAAGGCTGGCAAGAACATTCCTTTACAAACTTGATGTCCTGGGCCGGTCTCGAACGATTGGAGCGCATCAAACAAGCCGGGCATCTCAGTCCGATCTCGTTCGATTTGACCAGCGCCCGCATTCATGCGGCGGATGCCCTTCTCAGAGGCGTATCTGACGGCGCGCTCCGAAATGGTCCCACCGACGCCAGTGACGATGCCGCACTGGCGCACCTCCCAATCCTAGGCTATCCGAACCTGGAGCTCTGCGAGTCAACTGTCTTGCATATCAGTCGCGAGCTGGCGCTCAGGCACGGAAGCGAGGACACCGGGTTTTTTTACCGCTATGTGCGAAACGACGACTTCGGGAAGCCGGAAGGAGCCTTCGTCATCTGCTCTTTTTGGATCGCCCAAGCACTTGCCCGGTTGGGACGGATCCCGGAAGCCCGGAAGATCCTTGATCAAGTGCTCGTCGCTGCCAATCATGTCGGGTTATTCTCCGAGCATTTCATTCCCGCGACCGCCACACAATGTGGCAACTTCCCCCAGACCTACACTCACGTCGGTCTCATCAATGCTGCTTTTGCCGTCAGTCCTCCCTGGAGTGACGTACTCTGAAGACCGGGCCCTATTAAAGTACCATTAAACGACGCTGTTATTTCAATCGGCTGGCTATATGTGCACAATTTTTTTGAACTAGGGACTTTCCTAGGTGTGGGAGCGTGGCGCTTCGCTGGCTCGGTCACAGAATGAAGCGGTATGGTTTGACGGTGATGGTTCAACTTGGCATCTTTGCCCTGACCTCACGGCCTGGTATGGACACGTCTGCCACACTCAAGTTGCCTCTTACTGAAAAAATGAATCACCCACAGTGATCGCTACAATCCCCAGCCATCCGAGAAAGCCGGCCATGAAGGGTGCGTTTACACACTGCCGGACCGGCGAGTAGGAAGATCCCAAAGCTGCGAGGGGTCGCCCCTTTCAGAGACCAGGATTCCTCGATAGAGAACTAGGGGCATTCCGCGTGTTCACCATTCTGCTTCATCGATAGACTGAGCGAACACACCGCGACCCTCAGACAGAAGTATCGCTCAGAGCGGGTGACTGCGAGAGCAGAACACTCGAAAAGGATTATTTTTATTCACCTCAATAAAAGGAGTGTCACATGAAACCATCCATGCTGATCGGAATGGTCCTGTCGGCCCTGCTAAGCTGGCCCCTGCTCTCACTAGCCCAGGAACCAGCGGTAACAGGAGAGAAGTCTGTGAATTTTCCGTTAAGCGTTAAATGCTCAGCGAATTCGCCTTGTCGCAATATCACAGGAGAAATCACCAGGATCGAAGAGTCCTACTGGATTACCACGCCGGAAGGAAGGGAAACTCACTTGAAAGTGACGAGTGACACTAAAATGGAACAGTTGCCAAAAGTCGGTGACAGGATTGCTGCGCAACTGACCTCAACCGGAGATGCGAATGCGATTGTAAAACTCGAGGAATTGCCAAAGCCCAAGGATCTGAGACTCCCGGGCCATTCTCAGAAAGAAGTGCGGGAGAGTATGCCCAGTGAATCCGGTGGAAAATTGCAAAAGGAAGCAGCCCCTCTTTCGCATCCCTGAGAATAGAGGAAAGACTCAGTGCCCGTAAAGACCGCCCATAACCAATGGACACAATTTGAAGACTGTCCACGATTCCTGAAAGGGATCCAAGAAGTGCGTCAGCTAAGTGCACATTGGCTATGGGCCGAGGGTTTGATTGATCGTAGAAGACGAATCGGGTGTAGTGGAACTCTCTAAAGAACGGTCTGGAAGGATTCGAGACTCATCCCATCCCTTTACGGTGAAGGCTTGAAGAAATCTGACCATTCGGCCTTTCGACAGGATCCTCAGTCTGGCCGTGGGCTCGTGTTTCAATAAACTCCTTGAATCGTTCAAGATCGCCCTCTAGTTGTGACGCTACTGTGTCTGCTCCGTCTCCCGACATGCTTGACCAGATCTTCTCTGGCATCCCCCATCTCTGCAACAGGATTTTCGTCTTGGAATCCGAAATCGACTGAAAGGCCACGACACCTCCGTAGAGACTTCCGCGTGGACCAGTCCAGACGATGCGCTCATCCGGCGTGCGTTCGATAATCTCAGATTCCCATTCTTTTTCGTGGCCCGCGATTTCTGCTTTCCAATGTAAACGCACCTCACTGAGGAGTTTGACTTCCTTGATGCCTTCCATGAAGCATGGAAATTCTTCAAAGCGCGTCCATTGATCGTAAGCGTTTCGCACTGGAACATTGACTATGATAGATTTTTCAACAGTCGTCATGATTGAGACCTCTTAGGCTATACTCTACCACTCATCTTGCTTCTCAAACCCTGGTGAAGCCCCTTGCTCGGCTTCTCTCTCTGCCATCACCTAGGTATCTGCCTAGCGCTGCGTAGGCGTCCAAGCGGGTACGATTAGCCACTACTTGATATCCTGAATTGACGGGGATTCTCATGGGATCGATTTGTAAAGCCCTCGGCATGCTGTCCTGTGGGTTCCTGGTGTGCCTAGATTCTTCCACCGCGCAAGCCAATACCGCGGCGGCGACTGCAAAAGACATGACGCATGCTGAGCAAACCGATCAAGCTGAGCAAAAGAATACGACCGCGCAGAAGCCATCCCACATCATCCAAGGCGATGTGTTACGCATGGAGAATGGTCATCATTATGTCGTCAGGCAAAAAAACGGCAAGGAGGTACGGGTCGACGTCGATCACACGACAGAGATAATGAGACAAATCAAGCGCGGTGATAGAGTTGTGGCGAATGTGGATGATCAGAATCATGCCTTGTGGATTTCTTCAGTTCCTTGACTGCAGTGAGACCAGAAAGTGCTCTTTGCGAAAGATTGAGGCTGCATCCGCTGCTCCCCTCATGCGGAAAGCTTGCTGGATGCGGTCCTTGATAGTGGAAGCTATAACGACCTGCCGGGTCACTGAATGTTAATCCCTAAAACATGAACGGCCAGCGACCTCGTCGTGCGTCAGTGTCATAGTGCTTTTTCTCCCTTTTCACCCGTGCTAATCCGCACTAGTTCGGTGATGCCACTAACGAAGATTATTCCGTCACCGGCTTTGCCGGTTTGCGAGCTATGCACAATAGTGTCGATAGCGCGCTGCGCCTCGTTCTCTCCCACAATGACTCGAATGTTCATCATGGGCACAAATTCTGGAATAAACTCGGCTCCACGATAGATTTCACGCTCCGCTTTGTTGTTTCCGAATCCGTTGACATTCACCACCGTCAATCCCCGCACACCCATTTTTACCAATGCACCTTTTACGGCGTTCACCTTGGAGGATTGTAAGATAGCTTCAATAATCTTCATGCCAATACCCCCCCCTTCCAAGAATATGTATGCACCAAGGTTGGCTGCGATGCATTAGCCGCTGCCGTGAATCCAACCCCGGACATCAGTTCCCGAATCTTTCCACTCCTTGCTATTTTCTATGTGTAATCGTACTCGACAGTTGGTGCGTATGGTACTGGGGAAAAGGATAGGTCGCATGAAGAAAAAGAGAACCGCCCTGGAAGGATTTACTCCCTAGGGAGCACCCTAGTTACGCCAATCCTACATGAGGGATATTTTAGCTCAGAGGAAATAAGGAGGGGACCTCAGCCCAGCGGAACACGATGAATTATTCCAGAGAGGAGTTTCTTCCATGGTGGAAGTTAATTCTCTGTATCACGCCCGGTCAAGAAGTGATGTGATTCAAGGTCAAATCGACAAACTCGAAGGGTTGGCCCATCACACACGAGTGAATCCGACATTCGCGAATTTTGATGCGGAAACAGAAGACATCCTCATCAAAATCTATGGGGCAAATCATCCATTTATAGAGTCGTACAAGTATGCCACTCTCGGAGAGGCTGAAGCGATGGTGAACTTACCTGAGGCGGCACAGGAACCCCAGACGCGGGATATTCCAAAGATGGGGCTTCAGGAGCGGCGCCAAATTTTGCGGGGCATTTTGACTGACTTGAAGGAGCTCGAGACACAAGAGTCGAGTGCGCTGGAGGGGGAAGATCGTGAAGATCCCCCAGGTCTCAGCTAGGGTGTCGGGCGATTTAGCAGCATGCCTGTTGGCCGTCGCGAGATTGCGGACTAGCAATTAGGAAAGTCACATGGAAGGAGAGCAGCCATGGCGACACATGTCAGAATCAATGATCCGGCGAAGGCGAAGGAATTTTTTGAAGCCAAGATGGCCTGTACGACAGGGCCAGTGGAATTGGAGCGGGCGATGAAAACCAACGAAGTTAATGTGGTCGATGTGCGAGCAGCCGAAGACTACACCGATGGGCATATCCCTGGCGCGACCAATCTCCCGAAGGATCGGTGGCACACGTTGAACGGCTTGCGTAAGGATAAGATGAATGTGCTGTATTGCTATTCCCAAGTTTGTCATCTCGCCGCGACGGCTGCCGTGGAATTCGCCAGTAAAGGCTATCCTGTCATGGAGTTAGATGGTGGCTGGCGATGGTGGAAGGACGACGGATTCGATATCGAAAAGTGATTGAGCTGGATCCACAGTTCATCCATAACAATGCCCGGTAATCTATATATTTCCCCGCGAGGATGTAATTGCTACAACCAGGTGTTTTCCTAGTCCATGGCTCGCTGCATTTACGAGATCATAAGGTCATGGAACAAGCGCCGGTACGAGATCAAGTTCATGACTTTACACGGGCTTGTCGAGCACTCGCCAGATTCGCACATGCATATAATGGACTGACCGACTTAGAGCGTGAAACCGTATGCATATTTATTCAGGAGATGGAAAAGGAAGTCGGTCCTCTCCCTCTCCATTAGACGATGCGGCATTGGCATCGACCCTCTCCCGTCCGTCGCTGATCGATTGAACTGTCAAGTCGATTGGTCAGCACTTGCTTGCCCCACATCCAAATGAGTGGTAAAAAGAAGAATCCCGTAAAAAGTAAAGGCCTATATGCCCCTGCGATCTATCAGTAGCCTTTTCCTGCTCGTCGGTGCCTTGCTCTTAGCAGCATGCGCCAAGCCAGCTCTTCCTCACGCTGTCTCTACCGATTCCTTTCCTCCATTGACAGAGACCCGGCCGCATGATCGCTCTGTCCTTGCCGGTGAATGGGAATATGAAGATAAGGATATGTCCGGTACCACAATTCCGTTGACTCTCGATCAGAAAGGCAAAGGTTACTATAAGTGGAAAAATGGACGATTCGAGACTCACTCGCTGATTGGCCGAACCTGGCGTGGCAAATGGTTTCAAAAAGAGAATGACCGAGACGGTGGATTTACGGTCGAGTTCTCACCAGATTTTTCAGAAGGAGAGGGCCGCTGGTGGTACAGCCGTATTGGGACCGACCATGCACCGACGCAAAAGGGCGGAGGGTTCCATCTCACGAAAAAGGCTGTGCCCAACCATTCAAAAATCCATTGAGGCCGTCGTATGCGATGCCGCTTCAGGACTGAAAATAATAGAGGTCAAAAACGACTATTTAACGACTTATTGCTCAAGAAATCGGATACACATCAAAACGAGAGCGTCTTTCAAATCGTATTGGCGGAACGGTGATACGTTGCGCTGTTCCAGAAATCCCTTCTATGAGGACCGTAAACGGCTCCTTGGGAAACGCCGGTGCGCCATATTCCAATCTCACGCAGGAAGGCCCCGTTATTGAGATCTCCTTTCCCATGCCGTCCAGTTCTATGCCTTCTGGTGAATTACAATACCGCTTCTCACTACCAAGCAGCGTATAAGTTGTGAGAGGCGTTACCAACACACGAGCTTTCGGTTGCAGACGCTGTCCGTTTTCAAATACAAGGAACACTTTCATTGCATCAAAGCTAACGGGACCAGCCTTCGGAGCTATTCTAATCTCTAGTGGAAGGGGTGGATCGGAGGTTTGATCCACAATAAGACGATAAATGCCAGGGGGCCAGGGAATCACCGTGAGGAAAAATGGGCCTACAGCTACTGTGGCAAAGTATTTATCCCCCCGAACGGTCATGTCTATTTCTTCAAGGTTGATGCTCATGATCTCGACAGACCCATGAGTCCCGGGGTCGAATAAAGGGGACTTGTCGGTTGGCTTAGGACTGGTTGGTGCATTGTAGGTCACTACCCCCATACCGCCACAAGCATTCAGAGATATAAGTATTGAGATAAGAGTAAGGGTGATAACAGTCTTACAATTCATAATCATCCACTAATATTTGGTGTTGAACAGACCAAAGGATAGTTCAATTCGTTCGGGAAAGCGACCCACATTCCATACCAATTTCAATGAGGCTTTTTGAACCTGGTCACTTAGAATTGTCGTAGGGTATCGGCTGCGGATCAAGACATGCCATTCTGAAAAATAGATAAATGAGGTGCTGAACCCAGGCAGATTTCGGGTATAATGCGCGCGGGAACGTCGCGTTGAACCCTAGCAAGGAGAAGGAGATATGACAACGAGTATCCGGGGATTGATGGGTAGCAAACGGAATCTCGTCTTTGGTGTAGCCGTCGGACTGCTAATAGCAGGGGCAGGGAACCCGGCGATGGCTGCGGAACAGTCGGGCACCAGCCCGGAAGGTGCGGCGGGACTACAGGCTGTCAGCTGGTTAGCTACCGTTCCGTATGGAGCCATGAAGGTCGCATACGCTGTCGGCGGAGGCATCGTCGGGGGTCTTACTTGGATGATGAGTGGAGGAGACACGGAGGCTGCCAAGGCGGTGTGGATTCCTTCTATGACCGGCGATTATATCGTGCAACCAGAGAATCTCACCGGCGAGAAGTCTCTCCACTTCATGGGTGGGTCAGCGGAGAAGTCCCAGCCAGAACTTTTTTCCCGTAGGTAGAGGGTTTGACGTATAGGCCCGGTGGACCTAGGACGCATGTCGAAGCCGAACGGTTCATCCCGCTTCAAGGCCTCTTCCCTTCGTTCGTTGATTCAGGATGGTCGAGGAAGTATTCCTGGAGGATGTCCAAGCGCCTGTATATGCCTTCGGCCTTGTCGATATCCGTCATGGCTCTGGCGATGCAGTCCAGCGCACCAGGAAATTCAGCAGTCTCCAAAGCGTCAGCGAGAAGATTGTAGGCGGTGCGGAGCGCTTGTCGTGTCGTATCCACAGCTTGCTCCCTTCACAGTGACCAGATTACAGAGCCGATGCACTGGGGTTTTCTCCCGAGTCTTTCAGGCGTGTTAACTCCTGTAAGATTTCGTGCTGGCGAGTGGTCAGCTCACCAACTGCACACAGGATTGAGATCACGACCGCATACGCTTCGCCGCTCAACCTCGCGATCGTTCTCACAATCCCTGACCACTTCCTGACCTGCTCAACCTCATCGTCCGAGAGCCCGGGATCCTCCCCGCGAGCGATCCGTGCCTGAATTTCGCGGAGGCGGGCCGTTGTCTGTTGAACGCTCATTTCCAGTAAGGGACTCATCGCGACTGCGTGCTGTTCTATACTCACTCCTGCGTCCCGCGCCTGGACCTCAAGATCCCATTCGTCGCCTGATACGGGTTGAGCATTGAGATGAACCAGTACCCGTCTGAGGCACTCATCTGAAAAGCCTGTCCGGGTGATCATGAATTGAAGCTGACCTTCCAGAGTGGTCAATGTCTTAAGCGCAGCCTTGAGAAATTGATGATAAGCTGAAACCATCGTGCCCTTCTCGCCTGCGTTGAATCGCTCAGAGGCTGGAACGTGTGTCGATTTCTCGGCCACGGCCCTTTCAGATGAGGCCCTGCACCGTTTGGGGTCAGAGCCTCCTCTGAGAGGAAGACGAGTCGCCGAATCACTCGCACCACCTTGCGCTTGCACCGTCGCAAGCTTTCCCTGTGCCCGCACGACGCTGTGCGTTCACCGGATATGTCTAGCAGGATTTTAGACAATTCGCGGTCTGAAATCTGTCAGCTAAGGTATAGTTTTCTTGTAGGACTGAGACTACCGCACTCTCGTGAATTGTAGGGAAAAGATGTACTGCTACCGGATGGAACCTCAATCACAAGCTGGTGTGTTCGGCTAGATCTTTATTTCTCCGCTAGTCACTTGGACCTTCTTTTGAAGTATCTAATGAGGCCTATGATTCCTGCTGTGAGACCTCCATACACAATGCCCAGCAGCACACCGACGATGACACGATCAATCAGCGAGTATGATGCAAGGCTTAGTAGCATGGTAATTAGTGTGACCGTGAACCCCAACAATGCCCATGTAAATAATGAGTACCGTTGCCATGGAGGCGGTCCTTCTTCTTGTGACTTTGTGCGTTTGGTGGCGGACATGGGAACCTCACGGGTCGATGTCATAGGCTGGGCTCATAAGCCTACCGTGGAAAAGGTGTTAAGACTGATTGGATCTCATGAAGCGATAGCTTAAGACTCAGGTGGGATGTCTATCTTTGTCACATCCAATATTCCACAGAATGGCAGCGGCGCTTTTTGGTGCAACCGGACTCCACTTGCTGCTTTCGTCGTCACCTGCGAGCATCACCTTTCCATTTCCCATGTTGTCTGAGTGATACTTGTATGAAAGGAGACGGGAGCGATGTTCGGCACAGTCGAACTGCTGTTGCCATGTGGCAGACAAATACGATTTACTTTTAATGGCTTGTACAAACCTGAAGTCGTACAACACCAACATTTTCACAAGGTCTCCTTGACGGAGAGTCGCGTCAGGATCAACGTAGATTGTAAAGCCCCCAGAGCCCGCGGCATAGCTAATCGGACGCCACTCTGCGTGGGCTGAAACACTGTTCAAGAAGATGGAGGCGAGCAGCGACCAACAAAATGTGAAGAACATGATAATCCCTTGCAGGATTCCCGATTGTAGAGGGCCACGAACCATGCGGCAATAGATACGCGGCTATTGGTCCGATTTTCGAAGGCCTTGACACGCCCGGACAAAGGCTTTTAGATTTTTATATAATTGCCTAGCGAGCCCTGTCAAACCCCCACACCTTGAGAGCGTTGCAATGCAGGATGGGAGCCGGTATCCTGATTTATGAGGCAAGACCCATGATGATGAAACTCATCCATGCCCTTTCCATCACGGCACTGATCCTACTTATCAAGCGCCTCGTGGTACGGAAGCCTCCATCACCGCCCTACCGCCTCCAGAAGGATGAGTGGTCCAAAATTCGTGGGTACAAGCGGCCTTCCTAGGTCGCTGTAATTTCGCCCTATTCAAGAAGCATGGTTGAAATCTCCAGGTTTCACCGTTGGTCTAGGCCTCTCGGTAACTGGCTTTTGACGCGTCGGAGGAAAGCGTCGCTCGCCGTGTTGAGGGTCGAGAAGACAGATCCAAAACCAATGCGTTCAAGCGCACCGGCGCGTTCGAGTACGTTGCGTACTTGGCGGTGTATATTCGCAAAGCCGAAGTGGACGCCTCTTGTGGCTAATTCTCCGGCCAGGGACTCGAGCATTTCCGCCCCGGTGATGTCCACATGGTTGATCGTGCTTCCATCCACAATGATCCATTCGACGTCGGCGTGGCTTGCGATCAGTGCCACGACTCGTTTCTTGAAGTATCCGGAATTGAAGAATGTAATCCCGGCGCCGAATCGATAAATCATGAGGCCGGGATGGGTGGCCGCCTCTTGGTGGTATGCCACATCGTGCCATCCCTTCTTACCCGACACACGGCCCAATACGGCATCAGTTGGTCGCGAGGCGGTCTTGATCAGAAGGAGTAAGGCGCTCCCCACCGCCAAGAGAATGCCCTGCAGTAAGTCCAGCCAGATTACCCCGACCGTCGTAAACAGGGACAAGATGCACTCCGCTTGGTTCACACGCCACATCTTACGGAGGGCGGCCACATCGAATAATCCGATAGCGGCAATAATCAGCACCGCACCCAGTGCCGCCATCGGCAAATATCGCAGGGGCTCGGTCAAGAAGAAGAGCACGGCCACCATCGTTGCAGCCGCGATCAGCCCAACCATCTGAGTTTTGCCGCCCATGTCATCGTTGACTGCCGTTCGCGAGTCGGCTCCGGCTACGGCAAATCCCAGCGATAAGCCGGAGGCGATCTGACAGGTACCCAGTGCAATGAACTCCTGATCGACGTCGATGTCATAGCGGTTTCGTGCTGCAAAACTCCTTGCCGTCACCATGCTGCTGCTGAAGCTCACCAGGGCCACGCCCAATGCGCCACCGAGAAGGAGTTTCAGGTTTTCCGCATCGAGTCGCGGCCAGCTCAGGTCGGGCAGTCCTGCCGGCAACGCACCTACTACTGCGACGCCTCGGCTCTCCAGGCCGAGGCCGTAGACCAGCGCCACAGCTACCACCGTGGCCAACAACGGCGCCGGCGCATGAGGCACCACGCGTTTGCTGATCATGATGACGGCCACGGTCGTGAATCCCACGAAGAGCGTCAGCAGATGCGTTTGAGGCAGCTTCCCGGCAAATTCGATGAGGCCGAGGATGATGCCATGCGATTGCATAGAGAAGCCGAATATTTTTCCGATCTGCCCCACAAAGATGCTGATGGCCACGCCGTTGAGATAACCGACCAGGATCGGTTTGGAGAGAAAGTCGGCAAAAAAACCGAGTCGGAAAATCCCCGCAGCGATGCACACGAGCCCAGTCAATACCGCCAGCACCATGGAGAGTGACCGGAGGGCGTCGGAGTCGCCGCCCCCGAGCGGGACCACTGTAGCGGCAACGATGGCGCAGGTGGCTGCGTCGGGATTGACGATAAGCTGACGCGAGCTGCCGAATAGTGCGTAAGCGACGAGCGGAAGGATGGCCGCATACAGCCCCACGATCGGCTCGAAGCCAATGAGCTGTGCGTAAGCGATCGCGGTGGGAACCGCCACTGCAGCGACGGAGACGCCAGCCACGAGATCGGAGCGCAGCCAGTCACGCCTGTAATCCAGAAGGTGCCAAAGACCAGGCGCAAAACGGTTCACCAGCATACTGCAGTTCTTCCTCACTGTCATCGGACTTTCCAAGTTCATTTCAGAATATTTGAGGATTTCATGGGTTTATTGCCGCTGGATCAGCCAATGTCTTCATCTGAAAACCAGGTGAATGGCACTGACATACCCGGGTCTCCCTCAATTCTTCATAGGGGCGTTCGTGACGAGCGTACTTCCCCATGTCGTGGGACCGTTATCCAGTGGTGAACGGAGTGGGCGAGGTGATGCATTGTTGAACCGCTGAAGCAAAAGGGGAACTACCGACGTTTCAGCTATGTGGTGATTTGTGGGGGAGAGACACAAAGGCTCGGGGCCATCCAGCATCGGGCCTTCGCGACGATTCCGGGATGGTCCCAGGCGAAGTGGCCAACGAAGTGTAGGCCGTGGTTCCATCGCGGTTTCTAATCACGTCTCAGCATCAGAATTCCCATGGCGTTCACAGCCCACTCATAACGTCTCGTTGGCTGGCAGTGTTCCCCATCGCGTTTTCTGATCTGAGAATCGCACTATATGGGTCGCTCGATCTTCCTCCTACTGGGATAAACCCTAGTCTTCCTGGTTAGAGCGTTTCCTGACCAAGAGGTTTCAAGCTACTCATCCTCTTAATCCCTTCCCCTAGGTACTCACCTAGTTCCACGATTTCCCGGCGAGCCCAGAATTGAACGCATGTTCATGGGAGGAGAGTATGATGAATTCCCGATCGAAAAATTTCGGTGTCCTGTGCTCCGTATTGTTCATGTTCCTCCTAACGGGTGGCCAGGCCGCAAGGGGGGAAATGGCCAATCAGACGATCACTGATGCCTCAATTTCGACTGCCGTGCGGGCAAAGTTGACGAACGACAGGGTATCGAATTTCCCCCGTATCGACGTGAATACCGACCGTGGGATCGTGACTCTGAGCGGGACCGTGGCAACGAAGGCACAACGCGCTCAGGCTGAGCGCCTCACGCGACAAGTGGAGGGCGTGCTCAAGGTGAAAAATAATTTGCAGATTCAGAATCGTCCCCCCGAAGATATTATTACAGGCAATCAATCACCACAAAAGTCCAGAATGGCCTGATTGGCAACCTCGTACCTGCTTAATGGGAGGTCGTGTGTTTGCACCGCATCAGCGGTCCTCCAAGGATTAAGAGGTTTGCGGACCAGAGGCGGTGCCTATAGGAATTGAATTAGCAGCGAGGGCAGAAATTAATCCGACTCAACGAGAAAATAAGCGACTCGGTACATCAGACTGGCATGTCACCAACCCGGCGTTGCACTGCGAGATTGAGGGCTATGCTTCACTCACCAGTGTAAATCGTGGACAGCAGATTCGGTTCTATGTCCATACGGGGGATCCCTCATATAGCCTGGCGATTTATCGAACAGGGTGGTACGGAGGACTTGGGGCCAGACTTGTGCACGGCCCTGTCACTCTCCGCGGAATATCGCAACAGATGCCGTCAATGGATCCTCGGACGGGACTCGTCGAATGTGTCTGGCAGGACCCTTACGTCCTCATGATCGGCAGTGGGGCTGATAAGGAAGATTGGGTCAGCGGAATCTATCTCGTTAAATTGAACGCGTACCGGAGCGGCGTACAAGCCTATATTATTTTTGTCGTTCGTGACGATACCCGCACATCCGATTTCCTTTTCCAGTCTAGCGTAACGACGTATCAGGCTTACAACAACTGGGGCGGGAAATCGCTCTATGATTTCAATAGTACGGATGAGCGAGCCTCCAAAGTGTCCTTCAATCGCCCATATGCCATCAGCAGTAATCCTGCTGCGGCCTATGGCAATGGTGCCGGAGACTTTGTCACCAACAATGCTGTGCCACCAACAGATGCGTCATCGGCCTCGGGCTGGGAATACAACATGGTCCGATGGCTGGAACAGGAGGGGTATGATGTTACATATAGCACGAACATCGACACACATTCAGATATTTGGCTCCTAGACCGCCACAAAGGGTGGCTTTCCATTGGACATGACGAATATTGGACCTGGCAAATGCGCGCCAATGTGGAAGCAGCGCGCGACCGTGGGGTGAACCTCGCGTTTTTCTCGGGTAATGTTTGTTATTGGCAGATCCGCTTGGAGCCGAGCGTCGTCACGGGAGAGCCTGATCGCATAATCGTCTCTTACAAAGACGATGCGCCGATGTGCGATCCTTACGCTCGCGGTGAATCGGAAAATTGCCATCTAATGACGGTGCGTTGGCGTGATCCACCAGTCAATCGGCCCGAAGAGTCTTTCATTGGCGCGATGTATGATGGCAATCCCGTTGATGGAGACATTGTCATCGGTAGACCCGATCATTGGTCCATGCAAGGTACAGAGCTTCAGGTTGGGGACCGATTACCACGTCTCTTGGGATATGAAGCCGACCGGATCTTTGGCAATGCACCGATGGGCACAACGATACTGGCCGAATCAGCCTATATGTTTGAAGGTAAGCCGCATCTGGCCCATATGACAAGCTATAGCCTTCCCAATGGGGCCACCGTCTTCGCGACCGGCACGATTCAATGGAGCTGGGGGCTTGACGATTTCAATGTTCCGTACCTTCGGAAGTCCAGTCTCAATTCTAAGGCCCAACAGATCACAAGGAATGTTCTTACACGCTTTCGACAAGGTCCCCCTCTGCAAAATCGTTAGGAACGACCAGACCTTCTCTCAGGAGGTTCATGAAGATCGCTCAAATGGTTCATCTCGGGCTAAGTATCCCACCCGAAAAATATGGTGGCACCGAACGTGTGGTGTCTTACCTCACGGAAGAATTAGTTCGGCTCGGTCATGACGTCACCTTGTTTGCCAGCGGCGATTCGATCACAACAGCGAAATTGGCGCCAATGTGCGAACGCGCGTTGACTCATACTCCTTTCGTTAATCGTGACGCGCTGTTGCTCCACATGCTCGAACATGTCTGGAAAGTTTCCCATGAATTCGACATCATCCATTCTCATCTAGATTTTATCGGATTTCCGCTCGTTCGCCGATCCAAAGTCCCTGTCATCTCCTCTTTGCATGGGTATCTGGGTGCACCGGAATTGAAGGAAGTCTATCGTGAATTCTTGGAGGTTCCTCTCGTGTCAATTTCCTATTCGCAACGGGGGCCCTTCCCTTTCAATAACTGGAAGTCGAATGTATATCACGGACTTCCTTCTAATTTATATCAGTTCCATCCAACGTCTAAAGGGTACCTTGCCTACGTGGGGAGAATGTCGCCGGAAAAATCACCCGATGTGGCAATCCGGATCGCTAAAGAACTGGGTATGCCCTTGCTGATGGCGGCTAAAGTGGACCCTCTCGATCAGGAATACTTTGAGACCGCAATTATGCCCCTCTTGATGAATCCTCTGATCCAATTTGTTGGCGAGATTACGGATAATGAAAAGGCCGACCTTCTCGGGAATGCTTGCGCGGTGCTCTGCCCATATCGACCCGAGTCATTCGGTCTAGTTCTGGTTGAAGCTCTGGCATGCGGTACTCCCGTTGTGACCTATCGCCACGGATCATTTCTCGAACTTGTCGACCATGAAGCAACAGGATTTCTCTGCGCGGATGAGCAAGAGATGGTCCAAGCAGTCCGTCGTATTGATGAAATCGATAGAAGTCGATGTCGCAGAACCTTTGAAGAGCGGTTCACTGCCGGACATATGACGAGACAGTATGTTCAAGTATATGAACAAATGATCAGGTAACTCGCCTTAAACGATGCGATAGGGAATGTATATCCCAAACTATCTTGTGGGCGGGCAACTGGCTAAGTCCTTAAAAATAAGTAACAATTTGTGGGGGAGCGGTATTTGGCGATAACTCCTACTAGGGCTCCTGCTAGCTTTATAAGCCATCTGAGACATATAGAATTTGGGCTATACAACTTGTTCTAAGGAGGGTCTTATGCGCAAACTTCAAACAGTCTATGTGCTCTCGTGTGCGTTGTTGTTGGGGGATGGTCTGTCCCATGCTGTGCTGGCTACTGATCCTAACTTACGTGCTGAGGAAACAACTTCTAACCCCTGTGAAAACCGAGGAGGGCAAACTATTTTAGGGGCTGAGCAAGAGCATGGGAATACTGGCTATACGATCCGGGGAGAGGTGTTGCGCGTGGATGGCAATACCTATGTTGTGAGGAAGCAGGACGGCAAGGAAGTGAGTTTGCAGACCGACCAGCCCAACATTAGTCAGGGAGACTTTATTCAGGCGAATATGAACGGGCAGAACCAGGTGCTATGGATTGGACCGCTCAGATCGACGGATCGAAGAAATGAGCATGAGCCTGACTGCAGGTAGGCTTGCCCTCTGATTAAAAGAAAGTTGGCTCGCTCACAGGAAGGCAGGCAAGGAGATGATGCCGGCGTGCCGAAGAGGAACATGCGGCGGGACTGACAGCTGGCCCGAGGGGTGAACCCAAGCAGCCATTGGTCTTTGCGCTCCAGGCCGGTGCACCTCCGCGGCGGCCGTACATTTGTTTGCTTCGAATATAGGTGACCCCTATTTACCGCAACATCCGGGGCCACTTCCGCCGCTCATGCCAGAGGACGAGCTGCCGCCTGTGGCACCGGACTTGTCTGAACCTGACCCGGTGATGCCGCTTCTCTCGGTCAATCTCGATCCAGGTGTTTTAGGCGTGTCATTATCGGATCGTTGAGCTGACGTACCGATTTGCCCTCCGATTTTGTTCGGATCCGTGATGCCGGGACCAACTTTATCAGGTTGTAACTTACTACTCGATTCCGCATCTCTCACTCCGCTTTGATGTTGTCCGTTTTGGGAGGACGAATCGGCTATCAGAAGTATAGAAGAAGGCGCCGACTGAGCGATTCCGCCGACCTGGAGAGAAAGTGCGATCAGCCCGCCGGTGAATGTGGCAGAGACAAACCAACGTGTGGATGACATAACAACCTCCAAGTTAAAAACTAACGGAATTGAAACACTGAGATTTTTGTGACCTGAGCATCTGCTTTGCCGAAGCTGGTCTTTCACTACGTTCTGGATGGGTTTACAGGTTCGCAAAGCATGGTTTAAGGCACATATTTTCTCGCTACGCGATCTCAGGCGGAATACATACAGGGGCATACCCTAGTTTGGGTATAACATCATCGAGTTTCTATCTTCAGGTGAGAGTCAAGCTGTAGAAGCGAAGGATCGAATCGTGACAATCCCAATCGCTACTTCTTAGCAACGCAGTATGTCGTTTCCGGAAGGGGTGAAAAGCCTCCTCCAACACCTTCTTTAAATTCGGCGATTTCGGCCCCAGCTGTTTGCCACACGTGGATGCAGTCCGCGAGTAAGAAGGGCACGGTTTTGGGTATGCCGCTCATCAAGAGCGGCCGTCTGCTCGTGGTCGTGCCCACAACAATGAACCGGTTCCCCCTCATCAGGTCCAGCGGTTCAATCTCACCGGCGTAGAGAAAGGCGAACTCATAGGTGCCGGTTTTCGTATCTTGTTCCCGTTCCCTGGGTCCATACACAGGATAGTTCGCGATGGGAAGTTGCTCCGCGACAATCACGATGCCCTTGCCGTCCTCGGTAGCTTGGACGATCCGGCCTCCCAGCTGGATTTTGATCCCTGCGTCGGATTTCCCTGACTCATTCGAAGGGCCAGCGTCACGCCACGCTTCAAATTGAATAGTCGGAGAGACCTTTTCCATGACTTCTGGTGGAAAAGGCGTGTTTGGAGCACAGGCGGACAGCACTGCACATAGGGTCAGAGTGATGAGCCGTGAAAGGTGCGGTGAAACATGCAGACAGTCGAGAGTAACAGTGGTGCGCGCATGAATCAGACCTTTGAAATCCACAACAGTATCCCCCATGATGAATCACATAAGGGTGCGGACGTTTTTCTCCGTTACACTTTCATGTGTGGTTGAGCAGGCCAAAGGATAGTTCAATTCATTCGGGAAATCGACTCACATTCCATACGATTTCAACCGAGCTTTTTGAACGAGGAAGCTCGGAATTTCTTTGTAGGGACTCGATTCGGCACGATTTAACCCCTCGGTGACGATCGAATTGACGGCGTGATGTCTGAGCTGGGAAGCACCAAATTAGGAGATCCAGCCCTCTTCCTGAAATCGCTTTTTGAGCACTTCCATGATTCCCTTAGCCGTGTCTTTGGCTCGACCTTCAACTTTACTGCTGCCGCTATACTCACCGTACGCTTTTATCCCCCCGCCGACGATGAGACCTACAGGGTTGGCCGTGGCTATGAGGGCGACAACGCCCACCGCGCCCCCTGGGGTTTTTCCTGCTGAGGCATTTACCTTGCCGGATCCCAGTTTTCGCAGTCCTTGAGCCGTCATCTGGAAGCCTTCGACCGCCGTCGTCAACTCGGATGCCCCATAGCCCAAACCGATTGCGACACGCTTGGTACCACTGCCCTCATCAATTGAAAGGAGATAGCCTCGGAGGACAATGTCATTGATCTCCGGCATCGTTTGACTCGAAGCCCGCTTCGCCGGCAGTGCCATCTCGCGGATCTCCTCAACCAGCTGCGCCGCAATTTGAGCGCCCAATTTCTGGCCGATCTCGATCTGCTCGGGTGTTTGGGGCTTGGCATGCTCGATAGGCTGACCCGCCAGTGAGGAGGCGGCTGGAATCTCGGCAGGAGTAGCGGCAAAGTCGTAGACCCAGATGTGGCCTGGGCGAGGGAGCTTTTCCGTCACAAGTCTCTGCCGGTCAGTCACCTCAGTTGTGGCACAGCCGACGACAAGAACCAATGCGAACAGTGAGACGATGTGGCTAAAGGACTTCATTGCAACCCTCCTCCCTGAAGAAATGCGGTGGTGTACCATCCAGCAGATGGGTGCCCTCTGAAACCCTCTGGCGTCGGAGCGGCGGAGACTGTGGAATCGGTCTCGCGGTGCGGGATGAAGAAGCGCGAGAGATCGACAGGCAACGAAGCTTCACACCGGCGGGCATTTTCGGCGCAATGAGTAGGAGTGTCAAGCAATAGAATGGGTCGGGCCTCAGGTATTTTTCCAGGAACTCTCAGTAATCCCCTGATACTCATTCCTGTACCCGTCGTGTAAATGTACACATGAAAGGTCATGTGACTCCCTGACGAACTCAGGGGGCGGAAGACAGGGCCTGGAACTATAAACCATTAACCAAGGAGGTTTTCATGGTATCCCTTCCCAAAATCATCGGTGTCCTCTCCTGCGGTGTCGTGCTGTGCCTCAGTCTTGCCGATGCATCGCAGGCATTTCGCCTTGACCCTTGTGCCAGTAGAAAAGGGAGTCTCCCCAACCTCGTGGGGTGCAGCAAGGAAGCCCAGCAGGGCATTCAAACCATCAAGGGTGAAGTGCTGCGGGCGGAGGGCGATACGCTCGTCGTTCAGCGATTTAATGGGCAGGAAGTGGAGTTGCCAATCGCCGCGGTTAGAAACGGCCAGGTATTTCAGCCAGGAGATTGGATTGAGGCGAAAGTAAATCGTGAGAAGCACGTGATGGCCATTCACGATATTAACAATAAGGAAACACAGGATACCAGGTTTGCTAAACACTGAGGAGACTAGTGGGGCACCGACTTTCAGGGATATGATGAAGTGCAGACCGGAGTTGGCGTTCAACTCGCGGTTACATACCCTGATAAGTCGGTGCGCAAACCCTCCCAACCAATCTAAGCGCACCAGCTTTTTGATGGGTCCAAGATTTTGATGCCGGTCGCGAACAGTCGTGGGATAGCTCGCGAATAGGCGCGATTCTTCGCATACCACCGTTGGGCGGTCTTCCTGGAATCTTCCTGCAGACCGTAAGGAGACCCACTATTTCACTACGTTATGACTGAGCGGTTCAAAAAAGGTCGAGCGGCACGACCTGTGCTTTCCCGGAACGCTGAAGCAACAATGCGATTCCTCACTTTGAGGACTTTTTCTGGAAAGGAAAACCATCATGACGATCGAACAAGTTGTATTGCTGAATGGCGCGTACCTCTGGTCGTTTGGTCTCCTTGGATATTTGGCCCTGGCGTGGGCCAGGCTAGAGCGGCAGAAGTAACTCAGCAATCTGAGTGAGACAGAGGTGGGGCGCGTAACAGAAATCGGTTAACAAGCTGTTCGTAGATACCCGAACAAGGAGGTGGACCGATGAGGTTCGAGAAGCCCATATTCGTGGGAGTGGCAATGTTGCCATTGGTGGGGTTGCTCAGTTTCACGGGGAATAGTGGAGTGATGGCCGCACCCTCAGAGGAGGCGCTGGCGACGACAGGGACTGCGGACGATCACCTCGCAGCGGCCAGGCTCTATCAGACCAAGGCGCAGGCGTTGGAGGCCGAAGCCGCCGAATTCAAGACCGCAGCCTCAAAGATAGGTCGCTCTGAAGATCCCAAGGGGTTTCGGCGTGGGGCATTAACGATGGCGGCGCAACAAAAGCAGGCTGAGATGAAGGAGATGCAAGAACTGCATGCTACGCATATGAGGCAGGCAAATGTGCTCCTTGGAAAAGTACAGCCTCAGTAAGGACGATCTAACCACCAAGGCTATGCTGCTTCACCTGATCGAATCACTTCTTTGCCTTGATACATTCAAGTTCACTTTGTCTTTGCCTCTTATCCACCCCTTGCATGATATGATGCAAAACATTTAGACACTTCTCAAAGCTCCGAGCCCCGATGAGTCGACGCCATCTTGGGCTCTAAAAACTGCGCGGGCAGGGAGAAACGGCAGGGTGCCGCGCAATCGGATCGACGCATGTCGCAGGATATCTCGCAGAATCAGGGCCAACACGAACGCCTCCTGCATCACCTCGGGGAACGGGTCAAGGAACTCACGGCGTTACATGGAGTGGTGCGCCTGCTACAGGATAGTCGAATCCCGCTTGATGAGGTGCTGCGTCAAGTGGTGTTGTTGCTGCCGCCGGCCTGGCAATACCCTGACATCGCGGTCGCGCGTATCCGGATCGAGGGAGTAGTCGCAATGACGCCACGTTTTCAGGAGACGCCTTGGATACAACGCGCGTCGCTGATGACATCGGCGGAACAACAAGGGTCAATAGAAGTCGGGTATTTGGAAGAGAAGCCGGAGGAGTATGAAGGCCCCTTTCTTGTTGAAGAACGCAATCTGCTCAATTCGCTGGCCGACAGTCTCTCGTCCTATCTGACTCGCCGGGAGGCCGAGGAGGGGCTACGAGATACTCATGCACAGTTGCAAGCACTTTCACGGCAACTGATGTATCTCCAAGAACAAGAGCGTCGGCAGCTCGCCCACGATCTTCACGACGAAGTCGGTCAAGCGCTCACCGCACTCAAGATGAACCTTCAGACCATGGAGCGGGTTGCTGATCTAGCGCCAGTGCAGCCTTCGTTACATGACAGTTTCGGGATTCTTGATACGCTGCTTGCTCGAGTACGGGATCTTTCCTTAGATTTGCGTCCTTCGTTGCTTGACCACCTGGGGTTGGTGCCCGCGATTCGCTGGTATGCCATCCGGCAGGCCGAGCGGGCAGGTCTTCAAGTGCACGTCGCGGCAGACTCGCTTCCGGAGGATTTGGCAGCGGACCGGGCAGTAGTCTGTTTTCGGATCGTGCAGGAAGCAGTGACGAATGTATTGCGCCATGCCAAAGCCACGCAACTCGATGTCATGTTGCAGACAAGCGATTCAGGATTCACTCTCATTGTCAAAGATAATGGGGTCGGGTTTCGAACTTCGGAGTTCATGACGGAGGTTGAAGGCCGATGGACGATAGGTCTCGTCGGGATGCGAGAGCGGGCTCGTGCCTTAGGAGGATACCTGAAGCTTCATTCGACTTCTGGAAAGGGCACCGAAGTGTTTGCCCATATTCCCTGGAGACAGCGCGGTCAACCAGATGTGAACAATGAAATAGGATAAGCACAATGTCCATTCGAGTCGTACTGGCAGACGACCATGTCCTCATCCGTGCCGGATTGCGCGCTTTACTGCACAGTTTGCCGAATATTGAAGTCATCGGTGAGGCAAGTGATGGTCATGAAGCGATCGACGTCATCGCCCAGCACCAGCCGGATGTGGTCATCATGGATATCGGCATGCCGGGACTGAACGGGGTGGATTCCGCACGTCGAATCGTCAAACAAGCTCCTGGCACACGGGTAATTATTCTGTCCATGCATGCGAATGAGGAATATGTTGGTCGGGCGCTGGAAGCGGGCGCGAAGGGCTATCTGCTAAAGGGCGCGGAGCCTGCCGAATTGGAACTGGTGCTCAAAGCGGTGATGCGTGGTGAGACCTACTTAAGCCCGAGCATTTCCAAGCACTTGGTCCAGGATTATCTGTCTCACCGAAAGGAGAAGATGAACCCAGTTCCCGACCTGACAGCGCGACAACGCGAAGTTCTGCAGCTCATTGCCGAAGGATGTTCGACGAAAGACATCGCCAATAAATTGAAGCTGAGCGTGAAGACCGTGGATACGCATCGCAGCGAACTTATGCACCGGCTGGATATCCACGATGTGGCAGGGTTGGTACGATACGCGATCCGCACCGGTCTTGTGACAACGGAATCCTGACGACGCATTACGAAGAGTATTCCCCAAGCTGGGCTTCTTCCTCTCCCGTTCCCCCGGTGCCACATGCATTCGCACAAAACCCCTCAGAGATCTTCTTGATACGCCTCCGTCCATCCGTTGTATCGCTTCTACCACTTCGGGCCGGGCCTCGGGTATTTTCCCTGGAACTCTCAGCAATCCCCTGATTCTCATCCCTTACCCTTTGTGTGAATGTGTAGACGAAAGGTATGGGCTTCGAACTACCAACCATTAACCGAGGAGGTTTTCATGACATCCCTTTCAAAAACATTCGGTGTCCTTTCCTGCGCTGCCGTGTTGTGCTTGAGTCTGGCCGATGCATCGCAGGCCTTTCGCGTTGACCCTTGTGCAAATCGAAAAGGTAGCCTCCCGAATCTCCTGCGGTGTAGCGAAGAAGAACGGCAGGGCATCCAAACCATCAAGGGTGAGGTGAAGAGTGTGAATGGCGATACGCTCGTGGTTGAGCGATTTACCGGGCAGGAAGTGCAGTTGCCAGTCACCGCAGCCCTTAGAAACGGCCACGTATTTGAGCCAGGAGATTGGATCGAGGCGAAACTCGGTCCAGTAACCGGTGGTGAAAAACGCGTGTTGGCCATTCACGATATTAACAATAAGGAAATGCAGAATAGGTTTGCTAAATACTGAAGACCAGGGAACACCGACTTTCAGGGACATGATGAAGTGCTGGCGTTCAATTCCTGTCTATATACCCTGATAAGTCGGGCAGTGTGGGCACAAGTTCGTGATCGTCGATCCCCGGCACTACAGGTCCGATGGCTGGTAGTGCCGGGGGCAGTCGGTATGCTCGAACACCTTCATCCCTCGTGCTGACGGTCGCCCGGGGCAATCTAGAACTTGGAATCCCCTACTACTGATGAGCCTGGACCAGGCCCAGGCATCTCTAGACAGCCTAAAAACAGCCATATCGCGAAGAGACTCCGAGTCACATGCATCCAAGCGAGCTCTCGAGTGTGCCTAAATCCCCCCACTAGGTACCTACCTAGTTCCGTGAATTCCGAGCAAGCCCCTCCATATTGCTTATGTTGTCCTAACGGGTTTCCAGTCGACAATGGGGAAGGAACGAAGCCGAAGTCGACAGCAACAATAATGCGGACTTATTGCTGTTGTCACAAAGGCCGAGTGCTACAAGTAAATAGACGAGGGAAGGAAGGGGAGGTAAGGGGGGATGAAGAACTATCGCATCAAGCCTGGCTTGAAACTGAAGTTGGACAAGTATGACTCCGACGATACTGGAAAGTACAAGAAGACGGATCAGGGGAAAGAGAAGGCCAGGACGATCACAGCGGACCTCATTGCAAAACTTGCCGGACTTCAAGAGCGTCTATATGCCAACGCGGACTGCTCGTTGCTCATCGTGCTCCAAGGCATGGACACAAGCGGGAAGGATGGCACGATCAAGCACGTCATGTCCGGAGTGAATCCGCAAGGTTGCCGGGTGACAACGTTTAAGGCTCCCTCCAATGATGAACTTGCCCACGACTTTCTCTGGCGTGTCCATAAGGAAGTGCCTCCCAAAGGCCAGATCGGTATCTTCAATCGGTCACATTATGAAGACGTGCTCATCACTAGAGTTCACAAGATGATTTCAGCCAAAGTAGAGCGGCAACGATTGACCCAGATCAATGAGTTTGAGGCATTGCTGGTCGAGAACGGGACCACTATCCGAAAATTCTTTTTGCATATCTCCAAAGACGAACAGAAAGAGAGGCTGGAAGCTCGTGTCCGCGATCCCGAGAAGCGATGGAAGTTCAATCAGGGGGATTTGGAAGAGCGTCAACTGTGGGCCGACTATATGAGGGAGTTCGAAGACGTGCTCTCAGTCACCAGCACAGACATTGCACCCTGGTATATCGTGCCTGCGAATCACAAATGGTATCGAAACCTTGTCATCGCCGACCGCGTGGTGGACGCACTCGAAGGCATGAATCTCGAATGCCCAGCAGCGCCCAAGGATGTGAACTTCAATCGACTTAAGATACCCTAGTTGTCAGTGCCGTCCACTGCAGGGCCCCATGTTCGCCCACGAGGATTGCCTTCATACGACTCTCCTTCGTAAGAAGCCGGCTCTCCATACGTTGATCAAAGGATAGTTTAATTCGTTGGGAAATCGACATGCAGTCCATGCGATTTTCGTGGAGTGTTTGACCCGGGTTACTTGCAACTTTCGCGAGGAGAGGATGGTTCAGGAAAGCGATATTACCATCAAGTAAAACTAGGAGATTACCCAGTGTCCGGATGGCTATTCCATCCGCTACGCTTCATCAGGCAGCCTCTATCAAACCGTGCGATGCTGGAATCGTATCGCAGGCGATTGGTCCAGCCCACAACTCCAAGGAGAGGATTATGGAAAGGAAGCGCAAACAACACACAGGTTTTCGTGCTGTCCTTAGTGACCTGGACGAAATCGGGGAAGCCATTCAAGAAGGCGCGATTACCAAACAATATTTGGCCGATCCGAAGGCTATCATAAGCTCGCTAAACCGGTTACGCTCGACCGAGATCACCAGCTATCTGCAATACAAGCAACACGCCTATATGGCTGTCTCGCTCTTCTCGCCCAGCCTGAAGGCAGAGTTTGAGGCGCACGCCTTACAGGAATTGGAGCATGCCGATACTCTAGCCAATCGCATTCAGCAGTTGGGTGGCGTCCCCGTGTTTGATCTTCAAGAAATCTCTGGGAAAGCGGCAGCGATCGGTATTCATCCTGAACAGGGCAGGACACTGATAGAAATGGTGCGAGAAAATCTCATGCTCGAACGTCGACAAGTAGAATCCTATACTGCGCTCATTCGGGAGATTGGAGACAAGGATCTGGTCACACGAGAGCTCTTACTCGACATATTGCAAACGACGGAGCAACATGCGAGTGAGCTAGCCGACTTCTTGAAACGTTCGAGCGAGACTAGCGGCTAGGGAGTAGGCCCAATCTTAATAATAAGATTCGGAGTGGAATCTGTCGGCAAGGTTATCCAGAAGGAGCTTTAGGGGAACGACATCGCATAGAGATCTGCATATCCAACCGGAGCAGCAACATTGAAATTACTGGTCCACAAGACGACTGAGCCATCCCAGGAACAGGAGATCCGTGGCTGAGCATAGTAGTGGTCTCCACTGGTATCAAGTCCCCGTGACCTGTGGTGGGCATATCGACGCACTTCCAACTTGACGACATTGATTGCGACAATTTCTTGCTCGTAGGGAGCCCAGCCAGATGGGGTACCATTGAAAGGATCGTCGCTAAAGGTCTCAATATCGGCGAACACCCAATCTTGATTGGGTCCCTTGGACACAGCTGATAAATGCCCATCGCCTGTCTTGTCAAACACCCCTTGAAGCAGGACTTGGTTAGCGGCAATTTGTTCAACTTCAGTTTTTCCAGCCTGATTCAGCGTAATATCGACTCGATAGGTGTTTGCATCACCGGTGCAGTTGTGTGTGATGAAATAATTATGCCCATCAGATGCTGAAATCAACGCACCGTGGTCCCCACAGAGACCCCAGAATTGCGTCGGCGTGGGGAGGATTGTGTGATGCACATGGTCGATCTCATAGGAATAATGTTCAATATTGGGCGCCTCACTAAATTGCCCGGCTGCCGTGACAAGGTATTTGCCATCAGGTGTGATCGCCACCCATCCAGTAGGATTCAGGGGTGTTACCGCACCAGAATAGATGATATCGGCTTGACTATCCCATACTTTATTTGTGGCATCATTAATGCCATTGTTAGTGTCGTCATAGCGCACCGTAAAATACTGACCAGACCGATCCTGCGTGTTCAGGGACCCTCCATTGGGTTCGAGAGGAGCAGGAAACGTCTTCATGATCGTGTCGATTAGCTGCGGTGGCTGCGCGGCCAAGTCGCGGCGGATGAGGTCACTCCCGCTGTAATAGTAGTATACGTTCCGGTCGATTGCATCCCAGGCAATATCTATGGCCGTTGGCCCACTCATGCCAGGTTGATCGTCATAGATCACATGCCCTGTGGTGGTACTGAGGATGCGCCCGATCTCTCCATTTATGCCTTGGCGCGAAAATGCGAGTGTCCCGTCGGCGTTGGCCCAATGGTGACCATAGATGTCTTCCTGATTTCGAAATCCCATCGTGTTGGTCAACCGACGGACCGTTCCGCCAAAAACCGGATCAACGTAGGAGTCCCCAACAGCCGGAAAACCAGTCACGCATGGGCTCCAGTCATTGTACGCAGCAAACTGCCCAATCACGGGCGGCATATGCACCCTAGTGTCATTAGAAAGAAACGAACTAGCCGGACGAGCCGGAGGAAGTGCAGGGGAAGGTCCACAGGAGGAAGCAGAGGCTGGTCCAGGGGAAGAATCAGAGGATGATCCAGACCCCGACCCACAGGCTGCGAGATTCAAGATGGCGAATAGAGCCAGACAATGCCCTATGCTGCTCTGGGCCTTCATGTATCTGCTCATTGGACTCAAGCCTCGTTTGTTCTGAGATACATGGAGTTCCTCGCAGCACTGGTATCATAGCCTGGCATAATCAAATAACAACCACCCACTAAGTAGTGGTACCCCTACCACAAGTAGCGGATACCAAGAGTTGGAAGTGTCGGGGGTTTTCTTCCACCATCCGGAAACGTGATTGTTAACGTAGCGAGGAGCTGGGGGGCGGGCGTTTCAACCGTCCTTAACTAAATTTGCACGCACATAGCATTCAAGGCGTTGGACTTCCCCCGGTTTAGTGGACACCGCTGATTGAGTGAGCGGCCCGCTCTTCGAACTCCACGGGGCTGAGGTAACCCAACGTGGAATGCCGACGGG